>OKRV01000380.1_pt1 | contig 31005 bp, 35 predicted proteins | sample 1601201 | NCBI WGS metagenome assembly OKRV01 (sample SAMEA3541540, study PRJEB24748) | human gut metagenome | biome: human gut; feature: human-associated habitat; material: faeces | place: China | collected 2012 | reverse complement strand
ATTAAAACGGATCGAAGATGAAGCGAATGCAAAAGTGGAACAAGTAGAAAAAATGGAATCCGATCCAGTAGTAGAAACAAAGACAGAGAAAATTGAGCTGGATGAACGGATTGACTAACAATTATGGGGTACGGTAATATATCGTTACCCCTTTTTGTGTTTAGATATGATTGTGCTATATGGTAGCATAATGATATGTAGATACAAGAAGTGTAGATAAAGGAATATATCAAAACCAGAACAGATAACCAATGGATATAGTTACTGTTCTGGTTCGGGTGATTCATTTTCGGTAAGATGTTTTCGCAGAAGCTCCAGGAGATGTTCTTTCATTTCATCAAGTTCTTCCTGAGTAAGATCGAGATCATCCATGTGCTATTCCTCCGTTTGGATTTAAAAAGGGGTCATCAAAATGATAACCCCCAGGCCTTGACTTTTGACGGTCGCTGCCTTATAATCAGATTAGAAGCAATCAAGGATATTCGCTGTGTCCAATGATTGCCCCACGGAAACAAATAATATTATTTCAGAGAGTTACAAGAACATCGGCTATCCCCTACGCCAATAGGGAATAGCCATTTTTCTTGCTATTTACGGTGGTCGTCTATGTAAGACAGCGCTTCAAAGACGACTAACAAAAGTGTTAAGACTTCCATTGTGTTCATGGGCGCTACCTCCTTTCCGTCTCCGAAAAGGACAACCACCAGACTATCCCTATTACGTTCTAATCTGATTTATTTATTATAACATATAATATCGAAAAATGCTAGTGTCAATAAAATATAACGAGAATAGTGATATAAATATAATAAAAACGTTGACAAAACATCATGAATAACGTATGATAAGAATCATCAATATTACCACCTTAAAAAGCACTCTACAGGAATGTCATGAAAAGCATTCTTTCCGAGTGCTTTTTTGAACGTATTTTTCTAAAAAATAAATCAAATTACTGTTCTATTGTAATCCATAAATGGCAAGACAAGGCTATGGATGCAATGAACAAAATGGAAGAGGAAGAGAGGGAGGAAGAGAGTTTCATAAAATCATCCCCATATTCCTGAAGTGTAACGACAAAAACAAAAAATAAAAAGGCTCTGTATTGCGAGATTTTAAAGTCTAAGGTGGAAATCTTAGGGTAGCGATCGTTAAAAACGCATACAGAGCCTTTTCTATCTCCATATTTTTCAGTTGGACAATCTGATTCCGCAAAAAGTGGAATTTGATGCATTTGACTTCACAAATTGTGGAGTGAAATTACCCCCATATTTATTTTTGGAGATTTTGGATTCCGGCTGGACAGGGTTCTATATAGATTTATATTATAGCAGCGTGTTATCTCCGTGCGGAAGATGGATCAGGCGTTTATCCCCTGTTTGGATACTCGGGTGCTAAAATGCAAATCACAGAAATATACCCCTATGGGTATACAGAAATCAACCCCATATTTTTCTGAAATTGCAAGCGATTTAAAAACTGAATTTTGCATATATATATAGGGGTATATGACGTGATAGGGATTTGCGATTTTACCCCCTATTGGTATAGTTTAAGACTATAATTCAAAAATGAGTTTTTGCTTAATTTTACCCCTGGTCTTTTGTTGGTATTATGGTATAATCAGGATGCGAAATTGCGCGATCGGATAAGGTGGAATCATGGACGGGGATATTTTGGGAACGGGTTGGATTGGTGGGGTGGGAAGAATCCCTTATTTTATCCGGCTTTTTTCACATATTTCCGTTCAGAAAAGATTTTCCAACCGGAATCACAGAGCCAAAATTAACCCCTAAGAAAGTCTCTCAGCCGCCGGAAAACAAGGAAATTTCGCTTCATAAGGGGAATCGGCTGCATACCGGAAGAGTTTCGATAGATATTCATAAATGAATAATATGCATAAAAAATGAATAAATACACGCATAAAGAAAGCACCCACTTTTTACAGTGAGTGCCTTTTTATTAATCCAATCTTCAATTATGAGCGTTCATTATTCGAAATAGTTAAGATCTGAAGTGAGCTTATTCTTACTTTCAGCCGATCCATGGATGTAAAACCGCATGGTCGTCTCGATCGTGGAATGTCCGGCGATGTCCTGAAGAGACTTGATGTCCTGAAGGTTTTCGCACTTCTTAGAGATCTGTGTTAAATACTGGTGGCGGAGCATATGGGGATAAACATTTAATCCTTTTGCTTCGCCCAGGCGATGGATCATCTTATAAACACCGTTTGAAGTTAAGGTTCCACGAGATCCGATAAAGACTTTCTGTGAGTCGGTCGAAGGTCTATGCTCGATCCATTCACGCAGAAGAGCTTTGTAATCGCCGGATATATTGATTTCTCTGTATTTATCGCCTTTACCACTTCTGATTATGATATAGGAATTTTTCGTACTGTCGAGATTGACAATATCGGACATTTCTAAGTCAACCACTTCTGTTTCACGCATACCAGTGTTCAGTATTGTTTGTGTAATAACTCTGTGCAGAAGGGATGCGTTACCTTCGACGTATTTCAAAAATTGAAAAAGTTCTTGCTTACTCAATACCTCTACTTTTGGGTTGATGTTTCCTTTCTTCTTTTCTACTTTTATTGTTTCATTGCCATAAGCGTTATGGAGAAAATTGCAAAAGCTCTGCACGGCTGCAAGTTTCGTGTTAATTGTTGAAAGAGACGCTTTCTGCGTTTTGTCCAAGTGTGTTCTGTATGCCTTTACCTCTATAGGGGTAAGCGTTCCGGCAAAGGGTTCTCCACTGGTTTCTTCTGCCCAACGAAGGAAAATCGAAATATTGCTCAGGTATCCTTTTACGGTGTTCTGGCTTTTTCCGATTCTATGCAGTTCTTTTTGATAATACCGTAAAATCTGTTCTGTAGTTTTCATAAAATAACCGCCTTTCTTTTTTGTTACACTGTCCAGGTGCTAATAAAAGTATAGCAAACAGATATTCGGATGTCAATATAATTTGTACGCATAATATAAATTATATTGACAAATGCATTTTATACCAGATCGAAAACGAATCAAAACCGCCGGAATTATAGGAAGATAGAACGCATTTTTTGTCCATATAATTATTTTTGGGAATTTTATACAACGGGTTATACCAGATATACAGAGCCGATGGAGGGCAAAAGAAAAGCCGATCCTTTTATATAGGATCGGCTGCATGATCTGTATTATTTATGAAAACTCTTTTTTCGTGTCCCTGGTAACAACTTTTATATCACATTCCAGGGCATCCAATATTTTTACAAAATCATTTAATGAGTACGTACCACGATTGATTTTGTTTCGAAACGCCTGTTGCTCATATCCTAGTTTTTCCGCCAGATCTGGCAATGTAATATCTCTTTCAATTAGTATTTGCTTTATGATTTTTTTACTGTCCATAATATACCGCCTTCCTATATATAAATAAGATGAATTAAAAGCTATTGAAGTACAAATATAATATATCATACATATAGAAATAAATCAACAATGATTAAAAACAGTATAAAAATAATTATAAACAAATCAAAAATATATTGACAACAAATCAAAAATGATTTATAATTAGCTTGTAATCAAGAAAGGGGTAGCACCTAAGAACCTGGACAGTTTACCAGTGCTACCCACACAACCAAACAAAAAGGCGGTTGCTAGTATATTATAACAGAGCCGCCGGAAAAAAGAAAGGTGGTTTTATTATGATGAATGTTTTTGTAACAAACCTGGGCAAGTACAACGAAGGCGAACTGATAGGCGAATGGGTAGAGTTACCAGTATCGGAAGAGGATCTGAAAAAAGTATTTCAGAGAATTGGAATTAGCAACGAACCGGACGAAAGCGGCAACTACTACGAAGAGTATTTTATCACGGACTACGAATGTGATTTTTATAACGTTGGTGAGTATGAAAGCATTGACACACTAAACGAGATTGCGGAACAACTGGAAGAACTTGACGAAGAGCAACAGGACGTTGTAAAAGTTATGATGTCAGAATGTGGCTATCAGCTTAATGAAGCTATCGAAAAAGTAAACAGCGGAGAATATACAATCTATAACGAGTGCGACGATATGGAAGATGTCGCGTATCAGATCGTAGAAGAATGTGGTTATCTGACAAACGTGCCGGACAACGTAGCACGATACTTCGACTATAAAGCGTTCGGACGAGATTTAAGATTGGAAGGAACATTTATCTTTACTGACAACGGCGCGTGCGTCGAAGTGATGCAGTGATAAGGGGGCGGCGATATGACAACACAGAATATTATGGATTGGATCAGCGGACACGAAGGACAGAGCCGGAAAGAAAACTATTTCGACGTCGGAAACAAGACACAACATGTAGTGCGCTTCGAAAATGGCGACACGTATCAACATATCGAAATTTACGAAGGAATCATGCGGAAACACACCGAAACAATCATTAATAACAAGACCGTTCGCAAAGAAGAACTTTATTATCATTGTTTCGGGTGGAAGTCAACCACAACCACACGATAAAGGAGAAAATACATATGAAGAAAAAATTAGTTATGATTTTAGGAACGGCGTTATTAGTCGCTGCATCCTATTATATCGGAACAACTCAGGCGGCTACCATCGTGCCAGATGGCTATATTAAGCTTGACGAATGCATTCCGCTGGACGACATCGCCTATTATTTCATTGACAAGTACGACTATCCGTGTTTTGAATTGAAAGATACAATGTATCAGTTGGAAGATAAAAACAATGCGAGCTATGAAGAGATTATGAAGAAAATTCCGTCGGTTGACGATCTGAGGAAAGAAGGTTGGAACTTATGAGAGATAATAGAAAAATCGGTGTTGTGGAAGTAAAGGGCGGTTTTTATACAGCGGTAGTAATCGAAATTAATGTTTTTGAATCGAAGATCATTGATGAAAGACATTTCGCGACGAAGGAAGAAAGTGAGACTTTCAAACGAACAATCACGAAGGAATACACAGAAAAGAACGTTAGTTGTGTGGTATCGTTTTTAGGATAAGGGGGGAATGAATATGATTTTTTGGGTATTCGTTAGTATTGCATGTTTGGCAGAAAGTGAGTTTGACGGCGGCGCGGTTATTGTTGTTATCATCGGCGCGTTATTGTTAGGACTGGCAAAAGCGTTTTTATAAAAGAAAAATAGGGAATATTAAAAAGGTCATGGGCGTAAACCCATGGCTTTTTTAGTGCGTCTTATTAATTATTGAACACAATATAATATAGGATTTAAAAGGCTATATAGGGGTTATATAGCCTTTTTTGATGCAATCAAACGTTTATCTGTCCATTGTTTTTAAGTGGAAAATACAAGGATACAAGATTCATATTTTGGACGCTATAATGTGTTCCGCTTCCGGATCTGGAAGGAAGAAAAACGCAGCGTATACGAGTTATAGTCCCCCGTGTCATGATGCAAAAAAATGAATATTTATACCTAAAAACGTAGGCGAACGCCAAAAAAATAAAACGCCGTCTAACGCTGTATTTATGGGCTATATGTGACTAATAGAAATAGAATAGGAAAATGTATAGTGAATAAATAAAGAACGATATACGGGCATCTGGACGGGGTAGCGTGGAAAAGGTGAGACACCCCCAAACCGCCAGGGCGAAATATGCTATCCCGATTTTTTTACACCAAGAAAATTTGCCCCCACCATACCGCTCTTCCACCCTCTTACATCATATAAAAAGTAATACAAATAACCAAACCATAACAATCAATACCAGAACGCAAATTAACTCAATCCGCACTCTTCCACTCTATCGAAAATATTTAATAAAACATGTTCAAAAAATATTGACTACTACACTATCCAGATATATAATAAAAGCAGTTCAATAAATAGGAATGGCGGAAAGTAGGCAGTAAACCAGTTTAAGCAATACTCTTCCACTCTACTCAAGAAAGAAGGTGTTTGCATGGCAAAGAAAAGACCAAGTCACACTCAGAGACTCCAAGACGAAATCCAGAACCTTCAGAATGACGTTAAGGTGTTCCAGGCGGCATGCAAAAAACAAGATGAACTGTTAAATCAGATGAACGAAAATGGAGAGAACTCATTTCTAAATAGTCCGACCTATATCCAGATGAAAGAAAAAATAGCACAGTTGGAGAGTCGGGCCAATCTCAGTGAGTTAGGGCGGATCAGCGCGAAAGGTTCCGCCAGAAGAAATGCGGATCTGGAAAATAAAATCCTGGCTGACAACAAAGCATTCCTGGAACATAATGGCGATACGGATTACTTTGTTGGAATCACGGAATGTCTCAGAGATCTCAAAGAAATTGATATTATCAAAGGTCAATTATCTGAAACGGAAGGAAGAATCGAGGAATATAAAACAATCATCGCTGAACGTGACGCTGAGATTGATCGGCTGCAAGGTGCCATCGCAGAATTGAAACATGACCAATCAACCGGAACTACTCTGCCATCTGAATTGCAAAAGGAATTAGATGAAGCTATAAAATGGAGAAATATTTATCATGATGATAGCGAGCGTCAACGTCAATTACTCGAAAAAGAAGAAAGACATTCGCAGAAATTATCTCTGGAAATTGAAAATCTGAAACTGCAATTATCAGAAGAGCCAACAACGGAGAATATTTCAGATGAAGAATTAGGCACTCTCAGTAAACATGAGATTCGAGATAAAGCGACTGAAAAGGTTGGCGGTGAAAGATTTTTTGATGTCGGATGGTCGGACTCTTATAGCAATATAAAAAGAGCTGAACTTATTAAGAGAGTTCACTACACGGAGACAATCTCTGAGCGGCGGCGGGAAGAAATTTTGGACTTGAGAAAACAAATTCAAGATAAGAGATTTTCCCAGTATTCGCAAGACGATGCAGTGACATATACTGCATTATTGAGTAAGAAAAACCGATTGGAACAAGATCTTGAAACATATCGTGGATACCTTAAAAAGGCGGACAAACGCAACGATGAACTTCAGGCTAAAATTGCAGAAATGGCAGCGGCTACTCTTTCAAAGGAAGAAGCGGTTCAGATCGTAGAAGAAAACATCGCCCAGGACGCGGATATGAAAAAAGCAACACGAAGGAAAAAGGGTAGGCCGCAGACGATGACGGCGGATCAGATCGCACTGATCCATGTGTTACGAGAACAAGGTTGCTCCATCCGGCAGATTGCAAAGCAGCTCGGCAAAAGTGAGGGAACCATTCATCGCTATATTCATGAAAAGCAGGAGTGATATTATGACGGCGGAATGTCAGGAAACATCCGAAAAAGAATAAGAAATAAAAGTGCCGGAAGGACAGATGGATAATACTACTGCCCTTCCGGTTCTTATTAAATCGAAATATCATATAATATATCACACAATTTATCGTATATTATATAATATATTTTATCATATAATATATAACATAGGATAAACGATATTATAATACATTGCTTAAAATCTCATTAAGTACCTTAGATACTGACATTTTCTGCGCTTTAGCCAGCTTTTCTAATTTGTCCATATTACTCTCATTCATGTAAAATGTTTTAGCTACAGCTTTTCTTTTCTTTGGCGTATCGGCGAAAATTTTTGAAATATCAATTTTATTTTTGCCCGTTACCTCAGTAGCATTTTCCACTTTTTTATCAGGGGTAGTTTCGGTAATGTCCTGGTTGTTTTTGGATGCTTCAATTTCGGCGGTTCTTTCTTTTGCAGTCTTGACTCCTTTAGCAAATCTGTTTTCTGCCATTATAAAACTCCTTTCTCCTTCAGCTCTGCAATAACAGAATCATAGGTTGCTCGGATAGTATCTTTAGGGTAAAGCAAATTTACCGGTTGATGCTCGATCTCTGTGTTTTTTAATTTTACGGTCATAGGAATAACCGTATTGACGATGATGTTATTCGGGATGGAATAGTCATCGGAATTAATGTAACCAGATAATTCGTCAATAAGTTTTGAACGCTTGTCTACATTACAGAGAATCAGAGCGCGGACGTTATCTTCTTTCTGATCCATCTCCTCTCTGGTGTCATCCCATAAAGCACAAAATAGTTCCGCGCCGGAAATACTGTTGGAGGAAATATCACTCGACAGAACGATACTATCAGCGACGTAGAATCCATTAATGTTAATAGCACTCATAGATGGGTTGGTGTCGATCATGATGTAATCATATTGTTGCAAGTGAGCTGCATTGTTTTTCAGGAAGTATTCAAGGATATGCTCTTTATTGCTCCGTGACGCCATTGCCTTTTCTGTTTTAAATAACAGAATACTGGAAGGAATTAAATCGAGATTAGGAAGTTCCGGGATTGGAGCTTTCATGATTACCTCTTCTGCGGTCGGCTGATTCTTCGGAAGATTTTCGAAAATATCTTTGACAGTTTTAATTTCTGTATTTGCAGTATCAACGCCGCAGTTACTTGTTAAGTTGCACTGAGGGTCGATGTCAATTAAGAGAACTTTGGAGGTTTCCGCCAGGATTCCGCTGATATTAAAAGTATTCATGGTTTTGCCGGAACCACCTTTTAATGTTGCCATTGTTACGATTTTCATAGGTATACCAGTCCTTTCTTAGATACAATATGTATAGTTCTATATTAGCTCTTTTAGAAAAACTAATATATGATAAATTATATGATATAATATATTAGAAGTCAATAGAAAACAAATTCTAATATAAGATATCATATATGAGTTAATACATGAACAAGTATCATTTACATTGTATTTGTTCGTATATTAACTCATGTGTGATATAGTATATTAGAAATTATATGATAAATTATATGATATAATATAAGATAAAATATATTATACAATGCAATTCAAATGCAACAAACCCAGTAAAATCAAAGGTTTTCGGCGTATTTAAGAAATAATGGTGGAATATTATGATTTTAAATATTGATTAGAAGATTCACAAAAAAATAAAAAAAGATTTGACAAGTTATATCCAAGTGGATATAATAAAAACAAGTAATTGAGAATAAAAAAGGCTACCTTCTTTTCAGAAGATAACCTTCAAAGGTAAGGACACTTCCTGAATTGGCAGTTCAGGTTGTTCCGAAGATATGAGACAAACATATCGTCCAGAATGATAAACACGACCTTACCTCTATACATATTGTATGGAGATAGTATAGCATAAAAACCCAGTAAAATCAAGGGTTTCCGGCGTATTTAGATATTTGTGGATAGAAATTAAGCGGTATGTGATCTCAGTCTCATACCGCTTTTATTTTGCTTAATTACTGTCAGATTTACCCGTCTTATTTGTTTTACCAGAACAATAAGACAACCGACCAGTTACCACGCTGATCGTCCTCCGGAGCATTTACCAGATGCAGCCGTTGGAACAAAACTAAATACGAAAAATTCAACTTAGCACATTTCTTTTTGAAAAAGGAATATGGTAGGGTGTATTTAATTTTGCCTTTTATGAGGTATATTTTAAACCACAATCACCTGTTCTGTCAAGAATAAACGTGTGTTTGGGTGTATTAAAGTTATATAAAAGGTATTACTTGTTATATACTCATGAATGGTTGGACAGGGTTTCAGGATTCCTCCTGGATAAACAAAATCGGTGTCGGCGAGCCTAACTAACAAAATCGTCGGGGTGGATCTGGTGCATCTATCACCGGATCAATACCTCAGGGGTTGAAGAGATTGCAAGACCTCATATGCCTAACCCGTAACTCCTATTGGTACGAAGTTACGGCACATTGGTTAAGAATAGCATACACGGGGGTGAGAAGGTTCGCCCAGATTTATCTGGGGTATGACCTGACCACGGCAACCTACTGAATTGTAGGATTGCGGAAATGGACAAGTATTAGAAATGATACGTAGTGAGGGCGTGGATCAACCACTATTAAAGTCCAGACGGTAACGAAGACGACCGTACTCATAGATTTGTACCGCACTCCAAGGAACACGGATACTTCTGAAAAAGTGGATTGAGTGAGACAGAGTTTTCTAAAAATTTTTTCTGTAGGGAAACTCTGCCCCGATCCAGAAAGCCGTTGCTTTTCCCCTATGGATTATTCGCCTTCGGCGGTGTCAACGTCAAGTGTTTCAATAAAAATACCATAAGAAATCTGTGTTAATTAATAGTGTTCAGAAAGTGAAATATCGTTAGGGGAAAAATCACTCGGAGGGAGCTAGAATCAAATAAAAAAATAAAGGTAAGTAAATCTTCCTGAAAGCAATTATAAGAGCAAATAGGGTCGATTTCGTGATAAATAGTTAAGTAATACGGGTATGCGCGTGATGCGATACCAGAAAGGATGCAGAATGGCAAAAATAAATAATATAGTAAAGGTAATCGAGTTTAAGGATGAAAATGATCTGTTCTGGAAGTTAGATCGCTATATGAGTACGGATCGTTCGAGGACAAAGGAGAGCAAGGCCTATCGGGTCAAAGATATAAAAGTAATAGATGAACATAAAGCATTCGCGTACCTGGAAGAGGATTTAGATGTCCTACAGGTACGCTTTTTTAATGCAGATGGAGAGGAGCTTCTTCCAATGGATGAACCTCACACAGAGGAATACATGACATACCAGGAATTGCAGTTCATTAGTGATCTAGGCGCTATCACGCTTGAAGAGACAGAATATGACATTGACGAAATCAAGTACGAGATTAATTCTTATGGAACACGCTGCGTTAATATATATTTAAGCTGAAGGAGAATAACAGAATGAAAAAATATGGTGACGAACAATATTATGAAAAACCGGACGTAGATTTTGATACTGGTTTCACAAATTATGAACGCTTATTATTGGAGCTTAATTATAAAAATTACTATCCGAATAAAACGATAAAAGAGATGAATGGGAACAAGAATTTCGAAGGAATGGAGACGGATCGAATCTCCGTATACGAAAAAATTCTGAATGAATGTGGGCTTAATCCTGAAGCAGACTATGACAAAAATACGGATCATGCAAAACTACTCGAAGCAACTTACACGATTCTGCACAGTCTATTGGGGAATATTGACGCGTATCGAAAAGTTGAAACGGAATTTGTCACACAAGGTGAAGCGTTCACAAACCTTCAGAATAGGCTCAAGGATCTCAGAGCTGAGATTAATCGTGTTAAGGCTGAAATGCATTATAATGATTCAGATTTCACATTCATGTATTATACAAACTAAGGGGGTGCAATATGACAGATTTAATGTACACACCATTGGAGAATGTGTTCGCTGCTACAATGGAACGTGAGGGAAAGAACGTCACGGCATGGAGCAACGGTAAAGAGTTTACGGCTTTCTTCAGAAGGTGTGACGATGGACAGAGTACAGAGGATAGAATCACTGTCTATTATGGTGTGGACGCACCTGTAAAACAGGGTTCGCTTATCCAGTACGGCAGAAAAACCTATGTTCTGATGAATAAAGAAACAGAAGAAAATACTTGCTATTACAAATCATACGGTATTTCGACCAACGGAATATTGAACAGTAATAACGGAACAATCAAGGATGTGCCGATTTATGGATATGACATGAAAGATGGCATTGCCTACTCTGATAAAGTTTTTACGATGATAAGCGGTAATATGGAAATTATCACAGAAAACACGGATACCATAAAAGGACTGAAGATCAACGATACGTGCAATGTCTATGGACGGACATTTAAAGTGGATAATACTTACATCAAAGATGGTTTGTTCCATATCATCGCGCAAGTGACGACGAACGAAGTAGATCCAACTCCAACACCTGATCCAGAACCAGATCCAACGCCAACAAACACAAATAAGGTGTCGATTACATCATCAACGGACACGATCAAGATTGGTGGTTCGTACAAGATTTTAAATGCAAAAATTACGGACGAATTTGAAAATGACATCACAGCGAACTATACAGATGCAACGTTTGAGTGGACGTGCGCTATTGATGGAGAAGATTATACGGGTAACTGCACCTGGGTTAATGGTACAACGTTCAGTAGTAAGCGTTTAAAAATGAGTAGCGATAGGACAATGTTATCAAAACAACTGGTTGTTTCTATTACTGTTTCGAAAGGCCAGGAAACATTAACAGGAAGTTCTTCGTTCAAAATCACAACTTAATGCAAAATAAAAATAGGTGGGAAACAGATTCTCACCTATTTTTTATAGCAATTTTTATTTTTTCAAATCTGGATCATCTGTTCCATTAATCATGTTCGGTAAATGTTCAGAAATAAACTGTTGTTTCTCTTCTAGACTCATGCCTTGCATGTAAGTTTCCAGGATATTCAGGTGTTTTTGGAGTCGTTCTTTCCTATATGTTTTCATCACAGTTTTATCCTGAGCTGGCACGTAATCATCGACTGTAAGCAATTCCGTCGGATTGTTTTTGTTATCAGGAATAAGTGCTAAGTGATAATCACATAATTCAGAGAGTATTATCAAATCCTGAAGTGAAAAGCGATCCTGAGTTAATTTATTTCTGAATGTCCCAACAGAACACCCAATGCATTCCGCTGCGACCTTTGGTTTTACGTCTGCATTCTCCATCATGTATCTCACGAATTTTGAAATCTGTTTCAAGTTATCTGTATCCATAATTTCACACTTCCTTTCATGAAAAAGATTATTTTATTATCATTATATCATGAATCAGAAAAACTTACAATAATTACAAAATATCATCAAAATAATTATTGATAATAACTAAAAACATGATTGACATATCACGAAAAACGTGATATGTTATGTGTAACACAATAAAAGGAGCATAATGATGAAGAGAATTATTTCAACTACAGAAGGAGAGATAGTCATTGGAGAGCTACTGGATCTGGTTGATTTCGTTCCTACCTACAACGTGATTTCACTAGATGAAAGACTGCAAAAGCGATTGGACGAAAAAATAAAAGAGAATATAGAAAAACAGGGCATCACTTCCGAAAACTTCCAGGAAAGCATCTGGATCGAATTCGATCTTTCATATGAAGGATACGGAGTACAGAGAGTTGAAATTTTTAAAACTCTACTCGATGACGAGAAGAATAAGGAAGTTGACGTTTCGATAAAAGTCGATCTTCCTGATGGAGAATTAAAAGAAATAAACATGCTCATGAACAATGTAATACAACAGTATTTTTTCGGAAACGTTGGCCTGTTTTTGGAGAATAATCTACCACGAGAGTAATCAAAAGAAGAAAGGACGTACAAAAGATGGCAACAGGAAGAACACGCTGCAACATTTGTGGAAAAGAATTGGATGAATACGCAGAAAAGGAGCATATTGGAATACATCAGAAGATTGGGTATGGCAGTATCCACGATGGCGAAACCATTGATTTCGATATCTGTTGGAAGTGCTTCGATGCGATCATTGAAAAGGTTGCGAATGAATGCAGAATTAATCCGATTTTAGAGAACATTTAAAAAAGAGAATATAACAAACAGATAGGCTCTATGACACACAGAGCCTATCTTGAAACTCGATAACATAAGAGTACGGAAGATTTGCAACAAAATTCGTAAGAAAAAATATAATTATTGAACAGTAATTTCTAAAACATTTCAAAGATATCACTTGCCAGTTCTGGCGAAAAATCCCATTATTTTAATTTTAAAATGCAATTCAAATGTACTCTTCTTATTATAAGAAGGAAGTGAATTATCATCAGTAAAAAAGAACAACAATTAAATATTCTGCATCACTATTATGAAATGATGTTTCCATCCAAACTACGCGAAAAAGAATACATTCGCATGGTAGCCATTCGGAAAGATAAACATGGGAATCCAGTAGCCACGAAGGTTGGTTTCGTCAAGAATTTTGAAGAGTATGCAGCGTTCGTGGAGAAATACAAATTCACGCATGATGTTTATAATCAGATCGCGACGAATCGAGGGGACAAGGATGGAAAAAAGACAACACAGAGACAGAGAAGGGTTTTATTCCTGGACTTTGATGGAAAAGATTATCCTGAATTGCACGATGCATCGGATTTTTCGTCGTTGATCCACGAAAAATTACCACAGCTATTCCTACATGCGTGCGTTGCAAGTGGCCATGGATTCCACTTCTACGTCTCCATAAAGCCCACATGTAAGATAGATGAAGTGGTCGCCTTAAATAAGGAACTTGTATCAATTTTGGGTGCAGATACCAAAGCTGCATTAACCACTCAGATCACCAGAGTTCCATGCAGTTACAATCATAAACAACCGGATGGAAGTTACGATTATGAGGATCGAGAAAAATGGTCTTATGTAAAAGTAGTCAATAACACCTATGGGGTAGGAAGTCAGTTCAAGTGTTTGGATCTTGCCTACATTCAGAAGCAAATTGATTATTTTTACAAAGAACAAGAAAATAATACGATTTTGAAAAAAGTCGAATGGAACTATCAGGAATTGGATGACTACCCATGTTATCTGTGCGTCCAGAAAGTTATGCACGAAGGTGCAGATCAAGGCCAGCGAAATTTCTGGCACGGAAGGATTGTAAAATATCTTCAAATGAATGGTTATACGCGTTCAAAAATTCATTCCATTTGCAAAGAATATAACAAAGTATGTAGGCCAGCGAAATCAGAAAAGGTCATCGAAGAGGACACCAATCGTTTTCTTGATGGAGACTATAAACTATTGGGATGTTACGAAACTTTTCCGATCGAAGATAAACATAGGGAATGGGTCGAAGCACAATGCGACAAAGTAAACTGTGGCACGTATCATAATGGAGCCAAAATTTCCATTGATAAGGGTGGTGCAGCGAGAATTAATAAAAAAGTATTATTTAACAAGGATCTGAGAACTATGACAGGAAATACATATTTAATCCTGACTTTACTGGATGTTTACAGAGAGTCGTTTGGTCGGCAAGGATTTCGAGTAAAAAATTTAAAAAGATTTCTGTGTTCATCTGTTACGAAGAAACAGTGCATCGCTGATCGTCTTTTGAAAACTTTGCTTCTGGAATTGGAGAATAAGAAATGGATCGAGATTATTCCTGATCCAAAACAACCAAAGAAATTCGATGAATGCAAACTGATTCTTACCAGGCGTTTGAAGGAATTTCAGAAAGGTTACATCGAATTTTGTTTTTCCAGCGCTGGTGCTTTGATTGATGGAAGAATTTCGCAGACGGATTATATCGTTTTTCTTGCATTGGTAAGAAATCTTTCTGATGGAAAAAAAGTAACTTACGATCAACTGTCGGATGATCTGAACATGGATGCACATAACATCCGGAAGTACATCAAGAAACTGGAAAAGGAACGCTGTTTAATTATCCAGAAATGTAAGAGTAATAAAGGATTTGAATGGAACAAATACTGGGTTCCTAACTCTGATTGGTCAATAGCACAGTCCCAAGATAACGGTATTCCATTTGCTACAGATATAGAGGAGAACAGACTGGTTCCTGATCTGGAAAAGGAATTGGATCTTAAACTACTTGCCTAGAGAAGAAGGAATAGGGATAGGATGGTCTGTTGGTAGGCAGAGCCTTCCCTCCTCATATCGTTCCCTACGGTCACTCTATATTATACATTTGTATACAATAGGGGTAAAAACAAGCAAGTTTTGATTTGTGGGAGATCGTGAAAACCCTTATAAATACTGAATTTTTTGGACATTAAAAAGAAAAAATAAAGTACGAAATCCAGGGGTAATTTTAAGCAGATTTTTTATTGGAAAAATAGCAAAAAAGCCTTTATTTACAAGGGTTTTTCGATTTTTGAAACGTGCATTTTTGATTTTGAAATTATGAAGGAAGGAGAAAATAAAATTGAGGGATAAGATTGTCGAGCTACGTGCTTCGCTAAAGGATCTTCCAATAGAGGAGATAAGACAGAAGCTAGGAAATCTGAAGAAATCAGAGCTGATGCGTAGCATTATCTTGAACGAAAAGCAGTATTGCAATTGCATCTACGAGCGATCGCAGAGAAATTTTTGGTATTCGGTGGTCAAGCCTACGCTGGATAAATTAGGAAAGTTGACAGCGAATGATGACACAGAAGAAGGGCTAACCGGCTGGGACAAGACGTTATCAAAGTATCTGACGGAACTGGTAAAGGAAGGAAGTCTTACATATAAGGATATTATGATTTGCGACGAAAGCAGAAGTCATAGTGTGCCAGAGCAATATGTTTTTAGCCCGTATCGTAATATTATCGTAGCTTGCGAGAAGGATACGATTTTTCAATTCGTGAAGGACATAAGTACGTTGTTGGGATGTAGTTGCATTTCATCGAAGGGCATCTGTGGTTTCGGAGCAATGGAGACATTACTGCGAAAAATCAGAGACAATTCGGAGAATAAAATAAATGAGCTGGTGTTCCTGATAATGAGCGACTACGATCCGACGGGTTATACCATAGCAAACACATTTAAGGTGCAAGCGGAAATAATGGCTCAACAGCTAGGAATTAACGCCAGGATTATTGCCAAGAGAATCGGTATAACGCCAGATCAGTTGACGGAAGATGAAGTGAAAAACAATATGTATACACCAAAGAAGAAGGGTATGGAATCCTGGATGGAAGAAACAGGCGGAATAAATGGACTTGAAAAAGGATTAGAGTTGGATGCTCTTACACCTGAAAGAATCAGAGAAATTTTTGCAGACGAATTGAAAAATTACGTTGATAATAATTCTTACGTGGAATATGCGAAAAACGCATTCTTATGGAGAATAATCAGGAAAGAAGTAGACAAATACATGGATGGCATTATTAACGATGTTTATGTAGAACTGGAAGATAAAGTGGAGGTGCAACTGCCTAACATGATGGAGTACGTTCGTCAGGGCGAAACTGCTATTCCATTTGATAAAATATGTTCAATAAATGCCGATGTGCAACAGTATGTTAAAAAATATTTTGAGTAAAAAGGAGAATTACAATAATGGGAAATCAAATTTATGGAGATATTCTAATAAGAAACATTGATGCGTCTTATCTGTACTGGAAGATTAAGGATGATGCAGCGATTAGGGAATATGAGCGAGAAAAAAAGAAATTGTCCGCGATGGGGAGCAAGGAAGAGAATAAAGCTATTGAGGAGAAAGTGGAAAAGCTGGCAAACCAGATCTTGAGCTTCAAACCAGAAATCACATTACCAAGAAAAGATACGAGGTACATGTACTCTGGAACGCTCACAGATAGCCTAATGACGCGCCATTTGAGAGAGGTGGTCAAAGATACGGACGATACGATTAGAATGGATTCTACGGCACCAGGAACCGCTTATACCGACGTTATTATTAACTTAAAGTTCAAATCAGACGTTATCATTCAAACGGACGAAAATAAGAAAAAGTATAATAATGAAACGGGTGTTATTGAAGAGACGGAAGAAAAAAAGAATAAGTGCTTACTCAGTGCAGAAAAACTTCGAAAGCTGGCGTATCGAGATGGAGTAACAATAAATGGTGTTCATTATGTGAATTTCCAGAGAACATCTTCTAAAGCACGAACAGGAAATTGTCTTTTTATTGACGACAGATATTTTGATGCGATGGAAAAATGGCAGACCATGGAGATTCCGTTTCGAGAGATTTTTGCCAAAGATGATAAAATCGACATCGTATCTACGAGAAGCTATGAGAGTCTTACGTCAAGTTCCATCATCGGAACGATCGACATTGATCCGTACTCAATCCTTCTGATTGACGAAGCAGATGGAACAGCGACTATGCCGTGCAATGTTGTTACGTTGAATCCTGACACCAAAAGGTTACAAGTTGCAAAACAGGATTACGAGAAGCATATTGACCTATGGGATGGTCAGAGTCTTGCAGACGAATCAATTTTTGAAAATGGTACATATCTCGATCGGAGAGATGGCAAGGAACATTCTTATAAAGATAAGGGATTTCTACTTTTAAGAAATCACTTCTTCAAAAGTGCGATTTTTAACACCAGGCTGCAAGTGTATTACAGAGAAATGTTCACTGGCATCGAGAATCCAATCATTAAGGATCGTTTTGGAAATGAGTTTAATGCGTTCGATGTCAAATTGGTTACTACAAAAAACAGCGTAAAAATTCTGAAATTTTCGCATGTTGTAGCGCGTTATATGGTCAATGATTCAAAGAAAGATAAGCTAAAAGAGCTGGAATCGGAAATTGAAAAATTCGAAAATAAGCGTTCAGAAATTAATAATAGAGCTTCTGTAGCGAAAAGAAATCTGACCATCGTGCAGAAGAAGGATGGAGTAACGTCGGATCAATTAAAGGCTGCACAACAGAAAAAGGAGCTGGCAATTAAGGATCAGGAAAATATTTCTGAAATTGATGCAAAAATTAAAAGCCTGAACAAGTTAGTAAAATCTGAGGAAGAACGCTTAACATGGGATTGGTACCGAGAACAGCTCAAGAAAAATCAGGATCAGTTTGGCGTTTGTAAGTATGAAAAAACATCAAAGTTTGGCGATCGTCAACAGCTCTGGTACCAGGTATTAGATAGCTTGAACTTAAACGAAGATCAGTTATGGAAGATCGTGGAACCTCAAGTCGATGAGATTAACTTAATGCGAAAGTACCCAGCGTTTTTGAAGCATAGCTTAAACACTAAGGCGTCAGATTCAGAGAAAATTGGCAGTCGCATGATGAAAGAAATGCTTCAGATTAACGAGGACATCACCAGGACGAAATGGTACACGGACTTCCGTCATTCCTACATCAGTAGCATTTTGGATCAGCTATATGCCGGGAAGATTCAGCTCAACAATTCTGACTTCTGCACGCTGGTTGCAAATCCATACGAAATGCTAAGGGCATCCGTCGGAGAGAAAATTGAGACAAGTATCTTATCTGATTTCCAGTGCTATTGCAGTCGTTACGCTGATGGAGAAGAACTATACGGCTTTAGAAGTCCGCACATTGCTATTGGCGAAAATGCAGTTCTGAAGAACACTTATCGTGATGAATGGAAGTGGTTTAATTTCACGGATCGAATTTTGATTATTAATCTCTTTGGAAAAGGTGCTTTTCTGTCGGATACATGGCAAGGATGCGACACCGACTCAGATGTAGCTTATATTGGCAATGATTCTACTATTCTAAAAGCGACTAAAGAAACTGTCGAGTCTGAAAAGTATCTCGTACCGATCAATGGTCTTTCGCCAGAAAACGATCCACAAAATTATACAAATGAAAGAATGGCGACGATCGACGGCAAACTGGCAAATGATATGATTGGAAGAATCTGTAATCTAGCGCGAGATCTTCAGTGCCTTTATTGGCATTTATACAACACTGGATTAGAGGAAAATAAAGAAAAGTACCTTCCTCAAATCTACGATGACATTTGCATCCTTAGTGTTGCATCCTGTATTGCTATTGATTCTGCAAAACGACGATACAAAGGTGTGGAGTTGGTCACAGAGCTGAAAAAGCTGAAAGAAAGACCATATCTCAAATCGAAAGGAGCCATTCTGCAAAATGATGGAACCATCACGCTCGTTGAAAAAAGATATAAGAAGTGCTTTTCTGATGAAACTATTCGGAAATACCAGGACTGTTTGAATGCAAGAAACGCTGCATCGACAGAAGAAGAGATCCAGAAGTTTACGGATAACATAAATGAAATCCTAATGAGAGAAGATCCACACATGGTACGTCCTCTCTTTACGAAAGGGCTAAAATCCAAGCCAAAGAAGAAAAAGAAGCACTTTCCAGATGAAGAGAGCCGAAAACTATACCAGGAAAAGCAGATCCTTGCAGCGCAAGAGCGCAAAGAGCTGGAAGAGAAAATCTATATTCCTCTAGAATGTACGATGGATAAGCTGGCGAAAGTCATCAAAGGACATCTGGAACGAGCTGAAAGAACAAAGTTGATTACGTTTACAGAGATCTTAAATCCAATTCCGAAAGGCTTAAAAGCAGACTACAATCGAATCACGGCAGTGGAGAATATTGCTATTGAATGGAATAATCGTCTCAACCAGCTTTACGCAAAGTACAGGGATGGCGATATTTCAACTGAAGAGATGTTCCAACAGAAGCAGAATACGATTCAGAATGCCATCAACGCAATTAAGTATGTGGATGATGATTGCAAGATTAAGAGAGAGGTCACGGCGTGGGACATTCATAAGATGATTCGAGATGTATATGACATTCATCCTGAGAAGGATAATCATGGAAAAATCAAGAGAGTGGATGGAAAAGTCGCTATGGTCGATAAAAGAAATAAGAAGCTCATTGGGGACAAACAGTGCGTTGGTCAGAAATTACTGCAATGGGTTTATGAAGCGTTTCCTGATGAGTTCATGGAAGTATTTAAACACAACGTCGGTTATATTACGTATTTAGAGGAAGTGGAAGAGAGTGATTCTTCTTCCATCCAGAATATGAAAGATCTGAAGAAATGGCTTGATAACAGGGAAGTGTTCAACCTGTACGGCAAAGAATACAGAATTGGAAAGAAAATTGCTAAATATAATGAACATTGATTGTTAAATGTGGTGGATGGTATGTGATGGGATATTACGTCCCATCCACTCGTTAAAGAAAATCCCCCAAGTACATAGTAAATAGTGTTCAAAAAATATAAAAAATTTATGGAAAATTTCGATGTGACTTTTAAAATAGATAATGAACTAAATGGTATATAAAAACAATAATTATATCACTAAATTAAAAATAAATCAAGTGGTAAAATTATCGCAAAAACAACTGTTTGCTTTAGGTTACACATATAATCGAAAGGCGATTGATTATGTCTCAACAAGAATTAAGAGAAAGACTCCTTAACATCATTAAAAACGAGGGAGTTAATCAAAAATTTATTTCAAAGCAAACACGTATTAACGAAGGATTACTGTCGAGATTCAAAAATGATAAAGCAGAACTTGATTATCTGGATAGTAGAGCCTTAGATAACTATCTTCAATCGAGGGGATATTAATTAGGTATTAGCTGTCATATGGATCAATCTATCTGACGGTTAATATAGATTGTCCAACGATGCCGAATTTCTTTGGGCTAACTGGATTCATCTTTTTCATTATTTCGGATATTCTCCTTTCTTTCCGATGCTTATGCGTTGGTTTTTTCCGAATAGTGGCATACGAGGACGGTTCAATGCCGTCGCATCCTGATATTCAAAATTGGATGTTCATTAAAAGCGTATAAAATATACACTTTTATAATTAATCTACAATATTGTATTTTAATTGCAAAACAGGTCTTTTGTGGGGTTCCCTGACCTCCTTTCTAATTGCTATGGAAAGAACCCCATCAAATTTGAAACGATGTACGTCCGTTGGGACGTTCAAAATATAGATATTATTTGTGCGAAAAATAATGGGTCTGATCGGATGCAACGTCTATGGGGCATGGGTCAGAAACAGGAAAGGAAATACGATGGAAAACACGAATGAAATTACAAGCATTAAGCAAGTGGCGGATGGGGTGTCTATGAAAATTGACACAACAGAAGGAACTGAGGTTAATACTGAAGATTCCGTCACGATGTCAAAGGCTGATTTTGATAAAGCCATCCAGAGTGCGGAAGATAAATTAAGAGGAAAATACTCGAAGGAGATCAAAGAGCTGAAAGATAAAATCCAGGAACTTACACCTGTTCAGAAATCTCAGGCTGAGATTGATCTCGAAAATCGCATCGCTGCATTAGAGGAATCCGAACGGAATATCGCAGCTCAAAAGAGACGACTAGATGTTCAGGAAAACTTGTCCAATAAAGGCGTGGATAAAGCGTTGGTTGACTATCTTAAAGATGATGCAGATGTCGATGCACTGGTAAATATTATTGATGGAATCGTCAAATCACGAATGAAATCGAATGGTTATGTACCGACAGAACATTCTTCTGACGAAAAAGTTACACCAGAGGAATTTAATAAAATGACATATTCTCAGAAGCTAGAGCTTTCAGAACGTTCACCAGAACTTTTTAAGAGACTATCTTCGAGAAGATAAATTAAACAGTAATTATTGAATTATTGCATAGACCTATCCTGTGTGGATGGGTCTTTTTTATTTGAAAAATTATAACGAAAGGAATGATAAAAAATGGCTATAGTAGTACCAGGAATTTTCGCAGATGCTACAAACGCTGCGATGGATCATGCAATCCGAATTGGTAGAGTGGCTTTTGATGCCACGGATCTAGTACCAGATATTACAGAGTGTGGAGATGAAGTCCATTTTCCGACTATTGATCGGATCGCAGATGCAGAAACAATGGTTAAAGGAAAAGACTTAACACCATCTGAACTGTCTATGACAGATAACAAAGCGGTCGTTCGGCAGGTCGGAAAGGCTGTTCGAATCTATGACAAGGATGCAGCTCAAACCAAAGGAAGAGTCGTAGATCTTATGGCAGAACAGATCGGTGAGACAATGGCGGATCGTGTTGACGCTGATCTTGTCGCGGAAATGGACGCAGCGACCGCATACAAAACTGCAACTGCAAAGGCAGATGCAATTACATACGATGAGGTAGAAAAGGGATTTGATGTTTTTGGTGATGATGTTGCTACAAACTCTTTCGCTGGAATCATTATCAATAGCAGACTAAGAAGCTCCTTCATGGCGATGCCACAATTCACGAAAATTGATTATACTTTTGCAAAAGAGGGCAATGGTACCGTTGATGACAATGGAGTAATTGGTTATTGGAACGGTGTTATTCCGGTAATTGTATGCAACAATAACACTTATGATACCACAAAGAGTGAGTGCAAAACCTACATTGTTAAAAAGAATGCGCTGGGCATTATTGTTCAGAAGGAGACAAGCGTTGAGGAACAGAGAGAATCTCTCAAGAAAGCAACACTTCTTTCAGCGGATAAGCTATATGCAGTAAAACTTCTGAATACAAAGGGTTGCACAATTCTTAGAAAAACAATCGCATAGATTAAAAAGAGATGACTTCACGGTCGAATTTTCGACCATGAGTTTTTTATTATGGGGGGTGTGATGTTATGGTCACATGATATTGCACCCTATTCTTTTAAGGCAATTTTTATTGTAAGAAAGGAAAAAAACACCATGCTTAATTCGCGTGATTTGAAAGAATATAGATTACTACATGGTCTTAGTCAGCGAGATGTTGCCATGTACTGCGATGTGTCATATCGCCTGATCGGAGAAATTGAAAACGGACAGAAAAATCTGACGGATTTTAACTATCACGAGATCATTAAAGGGATTAACAGTGCAGTCCAGGCGAAAGCCAGAGGGACTTTTGAAGAAGATAAAAAGAAATACAATGCAAAAGAAAATGAATATGAGCGCAATCGGATTGCTCAGAAAAAAGCTGAGGAAAAGATTGCGACAAAAAAGAAAAGCACTCGATCATCTTCCAGTAGAACGGTTGAGAGTGAACCAAAGTAGAGGAGGTTACAGTGTTTCAAGTAGAAAAAATTTGTAGTCGTGGGTACATGCAAAGTACCGAAACACGATTACAAGAATGCATAATTTTGATAGAAATGAAAGCCTTATTAAACAAGATTTATTGAATATGTTACCTGAATGGTGGACACAGTTAAATCCAGATAAACATTATCTGGTACTGACGAATGATTGTGATTCGATGTTCAGTTGTGTGCGTTTAAAAACTCTTTTCGGATTGGAGATCGGCGGATATTATGATTTCGAAAGTGGGCTATGGCTCAATCAGGAAAAGACTTGTTACGGGTGGAAAACACCTGTCTTTGTTGACCTATCAGTAGGCCAAAATCAATTATGTTTTGATAATCACAGAACATTTCTAAAGAACCATAATAGGGTTAATCCGAATGTTATCCATAAGAATAGATTCAACGAAAAATATAATTTCGGAACGATCACATTAATAGCTGCATTATATGGTGGTGTGGATCGAATGAATGAAGAATTAAAGACCATGCTACTTGCCGTTGACGGTGGATTCATTGGGTATTATAAGCATGGCGGACGTTATTCAAATATTAATCTGTATTGGCTCGATAAGTTGGGTTTGACAGAATATCTCGTTCCAATCCTGGAAAAAAGAGATGTGAAATATTTCCAGGATTTTTCGGTCGATCGTGGGCTATACGATAAAATTGAAATCAACAAAGACGGCTATCTGGAATCACCCACATACTCTGATTCTGTGCCAGATTATCAATTTGAATTAGTACAACCCGTGCAGAAGATCTTTACCACCACATCGGGTGTGATGCAGCGTGTTAAAAATCAAGAAAAAATAATAGTATCGGCTGAGACGTATGAAGGAAAGTACGTCATCAACGTCGCAGTCTGATAAAAATTGAGGAATAAAAGGAGTAAAAATAATGACAAGAACTGAATTTGAAGTTTTTAAAAAAGAAAATCTACTGAAGAGATTCTACTGGAGCTACTCCGTTGCAGAAAGAATTTATCTCACAAGAAAAGGATACAAGTATCTATTCCGTTGTACCCATTATAAAACGGGAAAAGATTTTTGGGTGTTCGACAAAACAGATGCTCTCATGGATGATGTAAGAGCATGGAAAGCAGAACATAAAAAGAAAGTGAGTGAAGATGTGATTGAATAGCAATCTCACGGAAGAAGAGATCCAAGATCGGTACGGTCATGGATTATCTGAGGATCAAATTAAGTCATTATATCCCTATGAAGAGGGAGAATTGAAGGGTGACTATGGCGGTCAGGATTATATGACAACGTATGATCCGTTGACCGCCTATGCCCTTCGACAAAAGCACCCTGTCATTGTATGGGGTAAGATAAGAAAAAATCATAGAGCGTTTGTGTTCAAAAAGAGGAAACCAATAATGTTGGATTTCTGAATTACTGAACGCTACTTTTTAATGAAAGGAAAGTTTCAATTTTGGAAAATTATAATAGGAAGAAACGTGAGCAAAGACCACGATACATGGGCTATGTCACGATGTGGAACAGAGAAAGAAATTATGGTTTCGTTCGCTGTTACGATGATGGACAATCATATTACGTTAGCGGCAAGGTTATTAATGAGGAACCGTTTTTGGTTAAGAAAACGGTTGTTGAGTTTGAAATAGGACACGGGGAAGATCGTGACGGGAATCCGACAAGTTATGCATTGAATTTACTTGTAGCGGAAGTACCAGAGGAGAGACGGGAAAAATATGGAAAATAAGAATATAGTTAATCTATTAGCACCTTTTGTTGTTAAGACATTTTCGCCAGATCAAAATGCAAAAAATGTTATTTCTACATATGAAGCATTAGAGCGTATGGAAAGTGGCGAAACGATAGATTATGCAGAGCTGTTGGATGTAGCGCAAATGATAGCCGAATTATCGAAACTCTTAAAAAATTATGATGATTTATCGGTTGAATACACCAAGCTAATGAACACAGTTGTTCCGTATCAATGGTTTTTACGATATAGACTATTCGCACTAACATGGTTTAAAGTTAGAACACTATTTGAAAGAGAGTGTTCCGATGAAGAAAGAGTTGTAGAATTAATAGAAGAAATTGGCAAACGTGTCATGAAAAACCAAAATGCATTTTTATCTGTTTTATATGAAGGATATAAGACAGAACAGAATAATCTTAGCTGTATATTAAGTCAAAACGAAGATGAAAAAGTAGGTAAAATATCTAAAGAAAAGATAGAAAATGTTACGCAAAAGCTACCTGTTAAATTGCATAGTATTAGATTATACCACGGAACATCATACGAAAATTATTTGAAAATTCAAGAGGATGGATACATTAAAGCATCAGATTATTTAGATGGCGATTTTCCGAATGAAAATGTAGCAAAAATATATCGTGATGAAAGTGGATATGTTTTTTGTTCGGATGATATGGATCGTCCATTGGCGTATGGTATTGGCGGTTTTAAAGAAAATACTCTTTTTCGATATTTTAAAAGCAAAGATAAGAAAGAACAATCAAATTTAAAATATCATGGGTCAATAAGTGTGATTTTTGAAATTGATACATCCAAGTATGAGACATTCTATTATAGTGGCAAGAGGGAAGGAGAGTTCCTGATTAAAGGAAATGTCTCTTTAGATGATGTGAAAGTGCATATGTATAAATGGGATTATTACACGGGAATTATTGAAAAAATCAATGAAGATTTTTTGGTGAAAGAGGGAATAAAATAGTGATTTATGTAATGAGTGATATTCATGGGAGAATAGATTTATTTGATGCTATGTTGGACAAAATTAATTTGCAAAAATGCGATAAACTCTATGTGATTGGGGACTGTATAGATCGGGGCGGTGGACTCCAGGTATTGCAAAAGATTATTGAATTACATAAAAAAAATATGTGTGATTTGATATTAGGGAATCACGAATATTATTTTTGTGTAAATAGCAAATATCATTTAAACAGTGCAGAGATTGAAGAATACCAGCGAGAAATTAATCAGAGGACGATACATAGAGAGCAAGAACAACAGGAAGAAAAACATACGTCAGAAACAATGGCGGATGCGCTCTCAAACTTATTCCGCAGTTTTTCCAAGTTAAATAATGCTATAGAGAATAATAATAGGGTAGGAGAATTGCAAAAGAAAATCAACACATCAATCAATATGTCGGAGTTTTGCTCATACACCACTGAATGGGAAACATTTTCGGATTGGGATCGGATGTCAAATGATGAGCGATCGGAAATATTGGATTTTCTTTCAAAGTGTGTTGAAGAAAAATATGTCAAAGTGGGAGACAAATCGTATTTACTTGTCCACGGTGGGCTTTCAAAAGAGAATGAAAAATCAGAGCAATTATTTGTACGAGAAGATTTTTATATGAATCCTGTTGATAGAACAGTTCTGAAAGAAAAGGGATATGCAGAAGATACGGTTGTTGTTTTTGGACATACCACGACACGAGATATTAATCTTAATAAGAAGGGCATATATATTGCGCCATACAAAATATGGCATGATGTTGAAAATCATAATGATAAAATTGGAATTGATTGTGGAGCAAGTTTCCCTCATGGACAGTTGGCCTGTCTAAGATTAAATGACATGAAAGAATACTACGTCACGAATCAACAACAATTTATCACACCCATAGAAAAAATGAATGGGATTTTTGGAAAGTTTAATTTTAGAGAGTTGATGAAAAATAATGAAGAATAGAGAAAAATATTTTATGGCGGCGTGTGCCGGTATGCCGTTTGGTTTGGTTGGAATGAGTGTTGGAGTATTTCTTACATGGATTTTCAATAGCATATCAGGAAGAAGGTAAAAATGGCAAATAAAAACGCGGCTGGTAGTAGTGTCTCTACTGAGACATCCGTCTACCAGACTTTGAAAAATATGATTAACACGGATACAAAAGTGTATTATATCATGTGGAAGTATTGCCCTGAATATCTGAAAGATCATGAAAAGAATCCGATCAGGACGTTCGATGATTTGAAAAGAAGGTATGCAGTCTTTGGAGGAAAGATCACAGAGAAAACGTGTGAAAAATACATGTTGGAAGAAGGTGTGCAGAACGCTGTACTGTGGTTACTCAAACGATTGCACCAGAAAAAGCAGATTGAACTGTATAATGCCTATTACCAAAAAGCATTATCAGGCGATGTCCAGGCGTTTAAAGCATTCGAAGACTTTTCCGAAAAATTCTTTTCGGAAAATAAGGAAAATGGTCTTGTAAGTATTCTGAACAAAGTGTCCGAAACTGATCTGGAAGATCCAGAAGATTATTCCTATGAATACAAGGAATGATACAAGTAAACAGTTGTGCGAATTTCTATATACCAAAAACGAAGGTTTCGGATTTACAGAAGAACAGGACTTAGAAATTTTGAAAGAGCTGTTCCCTGATGCCAGGGAATTTGAAATAATTTACAGTACGAAGGGTGAAGCTCATTTCGTGCTAAGACGTTAAGGCTGCATGGATCAAATCATGCAGCCTTTTTTATTTAAAAAGGGGGCGAAACGTGACAAGAGAAGAAAAATTACGGAAAATAGTCGCTGATCCTGTCTTGTGGTGTCGTTATTTCGTCCACATCGTTGACAAGACAGGAAGAAAAATAGGATTTGAGCCAACATATCACCAGAAGGTGTTGGCGAAAAATTTTGGAAAATTTAATATTGTGGCGAAATCTCGACAGTTGGGTATCACATCATGGGCGATCGCGTACTCATTATATCTTACGCACACGCAACCAGATACAGTATGTATGTTAATGTCCTACTCACTGGACACGGTAGATATTGTATTTAAGAAATTGAAAGCTATGTATGATGATCTTGATCCGTCCGTCAAATTATCTGACGTGGCGAACAACAGGAAAGAACTCATACTTGAAAATAGAAGCCGTATTGTATGTTGCGTATGCGGAACGAAGGATGCGGCAAGAGGCTCCACGCTTCGATACTGCCATTTGACAGAAGTAGCGTTTATGGATGATACAAAACTGAAGAATCAGTTAGTTGCTATCGAAGCTGCATTGCGTCCTGATGGACAGATCGTTCTTGAATCCACTTCAAATGGGATGAATTATTGGTTCGAGTTGTGGCAAAAAGCGGTACATGAAGAGAGTCAGTACAAGCCATTTTTCTTTTCATGGTTGGATGATAAGCGACAGTTTCTCCAGGAATATGAGCAAAATACAGAGATTTATTACAATCGTTATGGTAAATACCTGGAAGAAAATGAGCTGGATGAAGAAGAATTATCCCTTTATTACAAGATGGATGCAGAGAAAAATCCACTTGCCATGAAGAAACTTATGTGGCGAAGAATGAAGATAGCGAATATCGGAATCGAAAAATTCCGCCAGGAATATCCGACTACAGCTACAGAATCCTTCCTTGTGTCAGGAAATAATGTGTTCGATCTGGAAAAAATACAGTCCAGAATGAACGGCTTGTATGAGACGAAATCATTATCGCAAGTCGGTATGAAGCTATCGCCAATGATGCGCAAGTGGAAGAAAGATTGGATTATGTGGAACACACCAAAGGTCAACGAAAGATATTATGGCGGAGTCGATACGGGTGAGGGCATTGGTTCTGACAATAGCGTTATCGAGATCGTGGATCATAATGGTATTCAGGTGTTCGAATTTGCGTCCAACAAAATCAAGCCTTATGAATTTGCCGATCTCGTGCGTGAGGTTGGAGACTATTATAATACTGCTTTACTCGTAGTGGAAAAAGCATCCGCCGGACATACCGTGGTAGACAAGCTCTACGACAGTGGCAGTCGATACCTGAGACTTTACAAATACAAAGAGTATGATGCCAAAGGTAAGGCTCGAAAGAAACCTGGATTTCAAACGTCCGCCAAGAGCCGACCTATTATCATCAATAGATTCGTGGAGATGTTCGAAACAGGACAGATACTTGTTAATAGTAAGTATCTTTTGGACGAAATGAAATCATTCCAGTTGGACGACCATGGAAAGCAACAGGCTGTCCAGGGTGCGAAAGATGATAGAGTCATGGCGTTTGCGATGGCATTAGAAGGATTAACCAATGGCGTTTGGTATATTTAATGAACGCTATTTACGAAAGGAAATAATAAAATGGATTATAAAGAATATCAAAAAATCATCGACCAAAGCATGGTTGAATACGTCAAAAATGGAGGTAGTCTTTTTTATATGTCGAAAGAGTACCTTTTTGATTATGACGATCCAAACGATGCAGCGGATCATAAGAAAATTTTAGCTGACAAAGCTGTTCAAGCTATGTACAAAAAGGAAAAATTGCCAGACGGAATACGCCTGAAGCAATGCATCTTCCACGGAAGGAATAATAAATGATAAATCCAATTAAAGCAATCAAAAATTTTTTCGGAAAAGGAGTTGAAATGAATACGGATCGGACATATTGGTATAGAGATGAAATCCAGAAAATAAAATATAAAGACAGAATCAACAGGGTGGAAAGCATTGAAGAATACCTACGGAGAGAGCATAAAGTTCTTCAAATTCCATCATTTGAGTACAAAGAACATACTTTTGAACCAACACGATTGGTGCTTCAGACGCTAAAATCAATCATCAAATTCCATAGCTCTTATATTTGTGGATCACCTGTTTCGATCACTGGTGACAAAGAATTTGTATCATTATTGAACACAATTTATAAAAAAGGTGGATATACAAAAACGGATCTCGAAGTGGCGAAGGATCTGATTACATATGGCGATTCGTTTGAGTACGTTTATCTTGATGGAGATGGAAAGATTCGTTCTAAAATTATCAGAAATAAAGACTCTTATCCTATTTATGATTCATACGGTAATTACACCCACTTTGTAGAGTATTGGAAGGATGATGATACCAGGCGAGAACATTATATCGTCTATTATCCTGACAAAGTGGAGATTTACGAGGATGGAACACTGACGGACACGAAAAATAATCTGACGGGACTTCCGATCTGGTATTCTGCTATGGACAAGTCGAAATACGACAAGTTTGGCGATCCGTTTCCTCTCGATCTAATGGGAATTATGGACACTATCGAAGCCCTTTTGTCAAAATTGGACACGGCAGTGAATACTTTATCCCTATCGCCACTAGGTGTGGTGTCAGGCCAGCGAATGGATTCCAGTATTCCAACAAATATCGTTGGTGCAGTGATGAACCTGGAAGATGGAGCTACGTTCAACTGGGCGAATGCGCAAATGGACAGAGAGAGTATCAAACTTGAATTAGATTATGTAATTCAACAGTTTTATGCGATCGCTTGCGTACCCGCGAGCATCATGGGACAATCAAACGTAGCGAATGTATCTGAAACAAGTATCACAATGTTATATCAACAGTGTGATAATTTTGCCCGGCAGTATATCGCCAGTATGAAAGAAGGATTCGAACAAAGACTTGCCTACATTCGCAAGCTGATGGAATATAACGGTCAAACAGTAGCAGACGAAGTGTATGATAGCGTGAACTTTTCCTTCAATGTCGCACGGCCTGTTGATAATGCTTCAGATATGGAGAATATGCAGATCCAGTATAATTGCGGAGCGATCAGTAAGCAGACGATTATCGACCGATCCCCATATACGACAGATACAGCCCTAGAATTAAAACGGATCGAAGATGAAGCGAATGCAAAAGTGGAACAAGTAGAAAAAATG
>OKRV01000368.1_pt1 | contig 31509 bp, 23 predicted proteins | sample 1601201 | NCBI WGS metagenome assembly OKRV01 (sample SAMEA3541540, study PRJEB24748) | human gut metagenome | biome: human gut; feature: human-associated habitat; material: faeces | place: China | collected 2012 | reverse complement strand
TGGCCTATGGCCGCGATACGGCCCCCGATTTTGGCGGCGGTATCCTCGATACCATTTCCATCAGCATGAATGCGTCCAATAAGGAACGCTACCTGGAACTGACGCGCAGCAAATTCGGCATCCAGTCTTATGACGCCATGCTCAAATTCGCCGTCGACTGTAAACAGTACGTCCCCAACGTCGTCCTTACCGTCGTCGACCACGTCGAAGACAGCGAAGAAATCAAGAAATGCCGCGCCATCTGCGACAAACTGGGTCTCCACCTCCGCGTCCGCGTGTACGAGGATAAATAACGATGTAGGGGCTCGCACGTGGCGAGCCCGCTGCCATAATGGGGTTGTAGGAGCCCAACATGTAAAGCATGCGATTCCGAATAGGACGAGAATTAACCTCTCAGTCAGCTACGCTGACAGCTCTCCTAGCAGGAGAGCCGGGCTGCCAGCCGCCAGCCGCCAGCCGCTAACTGCTAACTGCTAAAAAAGCGCTGCCGCATATGCGACAGCGCTTTTTTTCACTGCGTATTTTCACCGTATTCGTTATAGAGTTGTTTGAGGATGTTCTTTCGTTCTACCATGCCCAGGAGCTTCTTGTCCTTGACGATGGGGATGGCTTTCAGGTGTTCTGCGACCATGACGCTGGCCAGGTCTTCCATGGTGGCGTCCGGGCCGGCCATGATGACTTTTTTGGTCATGAGTTGTTCGGCCGTGCAGGCAAAGAGTTTCTTGAAGCCCTGCTGGTATTCCTTGAGGTTGCCGTAATAGATGTTGGCTCCCAGGAGGTTGACGTATTGGGGGACACAGGGCTTGACTTCCTTGTACAGGAGGTCTGCGTCGGTGACGATGCCGATGATTTCCTTGTCGTCTTTGATGATAGGAATGGCCGTGATGTTGTTTTCTACGAACATATCGACGAGGTCAAAGATAGACGTATCTTTCTGCGCCGTAATGACATTTTTTTCCATGATATCTGCTGCCGTTTTCGACATAAGATCAACCCCTTTATCATAAATTCGATGGGAGCATGACTCCTATTCAATTACATTATACCATATTTTGGGCGTATAGGGACGGCTGTTGCCGTCCCGCCGGTCGCTATCCGCTAACCTCTTAAACGGGCTTCCCACGTGGAAGCCCCTACAGCGGCCTGCGGCCGGCGAACTGCGAACTGCGGCCTGCGTCCTTCGCCAAATCATGGTATAATAGGAACATATTTTACTAGACTAAAGGAGCGATGGACATGACCATAGATTATTTAGTAGCCGACCCTAGCGGCAATACGACGATTCTGGTGTTGACGCCAGTGCCGAAAGAGGAACACAGTGCTTTGGCGGCGAAGTTATTGGCCCTGCCGGGCATCGAGGCGGAACAGGTCGGCTATGTGACCCGCGAAGCGGGCAAGCCCCTGCGCGTCGACATGATGGGCGGCGAGTTCTGCGGCAATGCATCGCGGTCGGCGGCGGCCTGGGCCCTGGCCTGTGACGGCGGGACACAAGGCGTATACGATGTATCCTGCTCGGGCTGCGATACGGTCCTGCCGGCTAAGGTTGCCCAGAAAGGCGATGGCCTGTATGAAGCCTTCATTGAAATGCCTTATCCCGAAGATGTGAGCGGCGTCCTCGTCGACGCCGGCGATGTGCCGGCCCGTTTTTTCCGCGTCGATTTGCCGGGGATTACGCACTTCGTCCACTTCGTGCCTGATTTAGAAGGCATTGATAAAGAGAAATACTGGCATATCCTGGCTGATTACGTCGATGGCGAGGATTTCCCGGCTTACGGCCTGATTCTCTGCGATACGAAGGAACAGACCATGATTCCCGCTGTCTACGTCCGCGATACGGACACGCTATATTGGGAAAACAGCTGCGGCAGCGGATCGGCAGCCGTCGCCGCGGCCCTGGCCTGCACGACCCATAAGAACGTGGCCTGCTACATGAAGCAGCCCGGCGGTACCCTGGCCATTGCCGCCAAAGTCGGCGAACAAGGGGAACTGCAGCAGATCTTCATCGGCGGTCCCGTCAAATTGAGCCAAGTCCGAAAGGCAACTATATGATGAACGATAACGGGATTCCCACAACGGGCCGCCTTAACAGGACGGCCCCTACAGTGCGACATCTATGATGTCGCTGCGGCCTGCGGCTTGCGAACTGCGGCCTGCGGCCTGCCCGGGACGGGCGCCCCTCTACACCCGCGGTCCAGCCTGGATGATTTCTTCGGGCATGTCGGGGTACTTGGTCTTGAAGTTTTCGTAGAACATGGCGGCGACTTTCTTGGCCATGATGTCGTAGGACTTCTTGTTGTCCCACGTCGCCCGCGGGTTGAGTATCTGGTTGGGCACGCCTGGGCAGACCTGGGGGATGTCGACGTTGAAGCGCATGTCGTGACGGTAGGGGACGTTGTCGAGTTGGCCGTTCAAGGCGGCGGTGATCATGGCCCGTGTGTATTTCAGGTCCATGCGGCTGCCGATGCCGTAGGGGCTGCCGGTCCAGCCCGTATTGACCAGGTAGACCTTGGTGTTGTACTTTTCGATGCGTTCGCCGAGCATGCCGGCGTAAATATCCGGCGCCAAGGGCATAAAAGGTTCGCCGAAGAGGGTCGAGAAGGTCGGAATCGGTTCGGTAATGCCCTGTTCCGTGCCGGCGACTTTCGACGTGAATCCCGTGACGAAGTGGTACATCGCCGCTTCTTTACTGAGCCGCGAAATGGGCGGCAAGACGCCGAAGCTGTCGGCCGTGAGGAAGATGATGACCGTCGGGATGCCGCCTTTGCCGGGCTGGGCCGCATTGGGGATGTAGTCGATAGGGTAGCCGGCCCGCGTATTTTCGGTTATCTTGCTGTCGAAGTAGTTGGGATGGCGCGTGTCTTCGTCGAGGACGACGTTTTCCACGAGCGTGCCGGCCTTGATGGCATTGTAGATATACGGTTCCTTTTCGGGATTGAGGTTGATGCATTTGGCGTAACAGCCGCCTTCAAAATTGAAGATGCCCCGCGGCGACAGCCGTGTTCGTCGGCGCCGGCAAAGCCGTCGAAGAGGTAAATGGGCCGGTTCTGGAAGTAGGCCAGGATTTTGCTCTTGAGGGCGTTGAATTTTTCTTTGGAAATGGGCCGGTTGATGTTGTTCCAGGCGATGTAGTCGTGGATGGACGGCGTATCGACGATGAACTTGTCATCCGGTGCCCGGCCGGTATATTTGCCGGTCCGCACGACCAGGGCCCCAGTGTCGCTGAGGACGCCTTCGCCATTTAACAGGGCCTGTTCCGTCAGCCAGGCCGGCGACATATTGCGGTATACTACTTTGGGATTCATGAGTCCTATGCGTTCTAAACCATATGTCTGTTGCATATCTATCACTCCTTTGAGATTTGTGGCTCGTAGGGGCCGCCCGCTGGGCGGCCCGTTTGTGGAAACCCCATAATCTGGCACCGCAGACTGCGAAATAACCTCTCAGTCAGCTGCGCTGACAGCTCTCCTAGCAGGAGAGCCGGGCCGCCTTGACAGGACGGCCCCTACGGCGAACTACGGCCTGCGGTCTGCGAACACCTATCTCTTTTAATCATACTAACGTACTAAATATAGTATAATACAATCTGGTACACTATTTCAAATTGCATACTGGATACACGATAAAGGTCAAATTCTTAAAAAATACTTGACTATTTGACTTTTTGCTGTATGATATTGGTGTAAGGGTACCCGAAGGTATCCGCCACTACGGCAGAATCGTACAAAGGAGTGTTTGAATATGGCGAAAGAAACCCATGAATTTCAAGCTGAAACGAAACAATTACTGGACTTGATGGTCCATTCTATTTATACGAACCACGAAATCTTCCTGCGCGAACTGATTTCCAATGCATCCGATGCCATCGACAAGCTGCATTACCAGTCCCTGACCAATGGCGATCTCCTCGAAGGCGATACGGCCTTTGAAATCCATTTGACGCCTGATGCCGATGCCCACACGTTGACGATCTCCGATAACGGCCTGGGCATGAATAAACAGGATTTGATGGAAAACCTCGGTACTATCGCCCAGTCCGGCACCAAGGCATTCCTGGAAAAATTGAAAGAATCCCAGGATGCCGACAGCACGGATAAGGATCTCATCGGTCAGTTCGGTGTCGGTTTCTATTCGGCCTTCATGGTCGCCGATAAAGTCACGGTCGTCACCCGCAAGGCCGGCGAAGAACAGGCTTATAAATGGGAATCCACTGGCGACGGTGAATACAGCCTGGAAGAATGTCAGAAACCGAAACACGGCACGACGATCATCCTCAGCCTGGGCAAGGACTTCTACGGCGACGACAGTGAAGAAAACTATACCGACAAGATGACCCTCCAGAGCCTGGTCAAGAAGTATTCCGACTATATCCGCTACCCGATCACCATGGACTTCACGACCAAGGAAAAACCGAAAGACGCCGACGGCAAGGTCATCGAAGACGCACCGGAAGAAGAACATACGGAAACGCGGACGCTGAACTCCATGCAGCCTTTGTGGACGCGCAATAAATCGGACATCAAACCGGAAGAATATAAGGAATTCTTCCAGCATCAGTTCTACGAATGGGAAGAACCGATGGAAATCTTCCACAACCGCGTCGAAGGGGCCGTCGATTACACGGCACTGCTCTTCATCCCTGGCAAGGCTCCGTTCAACCTCTACTATGCCGACTACGAACCGGGCATCCAGCTCTATTCGCGCCACGTCTTCATCATGGATAAATGCAAGGACCTCCTGCCGGATTACCTGCGCTTCGTCAAAGGCCTCGTCGATTCGCCGGACCTGTCGTTGAACATTTCCCGTGAACTGTTGCAGAAGAGCCGCGAATTGAGCCTCATCGGCCGTAACCTGGAAAAGACCATCCTCAAGACGTTGAAGCGCAACCTGGAAAAGGACCGTGAAAAATACGAAAAATTCTGGGCTGAATACGGCAAATCCCTGAAAATCGGCGTTTACAGCGGTATGATGACCGGTGAAAACAACGTCGAAAAATTGAAGGACCTGCTGCTCTTCATGTCGTCGAAAGATGGCAAACTGTGCACCATCAAAGAATACGTCGACCGCATGAAAGACGGCCAGCAGAAGATCTACTACGCAACGGGCAAGGATAAAGAAGCCATCGAAGGCCTGCCGCAGATGGAAATGCTCCGCGACCGCGGCATCGAAGTCCTCTACATGACCGACCCGGTCGATGAATTCGCCGTCGAAGCCATCGGCGAATACGAAGGCCACCGCTTCCACTCCATCAGCCGCGGCGACCTGGACCTGGAAGACGACGCCTTCAAGGAAGAAAAGAAGAAGAACGAAGAACTGGCCAAGGATAATGAAGGCCTCTTGAAGGACATGAAAGAATTCCTGGGCGATAAAGTCGCCGATGTCCGCTTGTCCAACCGCTTGAAGAGCGGTGCCGTCTGCCTCGTCGCCGACGCTGCCGGCCCGTCGCTGGCCATGGAACAGGCCTTTGCCGCTGCCAACAACCCCATGCTCAAGGCCCGCCGCATCCTGGAAATCAACCCGCAGCATGAACTGTTCAGCAAACTGACGGCCGTCCACGACCAGGGCAAAGACAGCCAATCCTTCAAGGACTACTGCAATCTGCTCTACGATCAGGCTCTGCTCCTGGAAGGCATCATGCCCGACGACCCCGTCGCCTTTGCCAATAAAGTAGCCAGCCTGATGGCAAAATAAAATTCCATACAGAAAAGCCCCTCCCGGTGTGTGACCGGAAGGGACGTTCCTCCAGCAAAAGGTCCTGTCGTTAGACGACAGGACCTTTTGCCGTAGGGGCCGTCCCAAGCCTTTCCAGCCCGTCAGGTGCCAACCAACGGGAGGCGCAGGACGGTTGCTGGAACGGACAGCTGTGGCTGGGCGGCCCGCTTGTGGGAATTCCGCAAACTGATACTGCAGTTCGTAGGCGGCAAATCATCGATTAACCTCTCAGTCAGCTGCGCTGACAGCTCTCCTAGCAGGAGAGCCGGGCTGCCATAGGGGCCGCGAGCCACGAGCCACAAACTGCTAACCGCTAACCCCTAACCCCTAGTGGAATATGTTGATGAACACGGTGATGATCGATGCGTTGACTGGGTCGATGATGAGCGAGCCGATGAGGGGGATGACGAAGAAGGCCGTCGGTGCCGGGCCGAAGAGTTCGGTCATGGCTGTCATGTTGGCGATGGCGTTCGGCGTAGCGCCGAGGCCGAAGCCGCAGACGCCGCTGGTCATGACGGCTGCTTCGTAGTCCTTGCCCATGGCGCGGAAGACGATGAAGTAAGCGAAGATGGCCATGAACAGGGCCTGGCTGAGGAGCATGACGACCAGGGGGATGGCCAGGTCGGCGAGCTGCCAGAGCTTGAGGCTCATGAGGACGCAGGTCAAAAAGACGGTCAGGCTCAGGTTGCCCAGGACTTCGCTTTCGCGCTGATAGATTTTATAGGCGTGCGTGAAGTCGGCGATGTTGCGGATGATGGCGGCGACGATCATGGAGCCGATATAGCCCGGGAAGACCAGGCCGATGCTGCTGAAGAAGCCGCTGACCAGAGTGCCCAGGCCCATGGCCAGGAAGAGGTGGGCCATGGCGTTCATGAAACGGTAGTTGTCGATGGTCTGGCCGATTTTATTTTCAATCTTAATGGCGTTTTCGGCGCGTTCTTTATTGCCGGCGACGGCTTTGAGCGTCGAAACGGTGCCGGCATTGAAGGACGGGTCGAAGCGTTCCGATTCGGCCGAGCTGACGAGGTGGAATTTGTGGACCAGTTCTTCGCCAATCGGGCCGCCGATGACGCCGCCGGCGACGAGGCCGAACGTAGCTGCTGCGACGGCAATGGTCACGCCGCCGTCGAGGCCGATGCTTTCCAGGAGCGGGCCGAAAGCCGCTGCCGTACCGTGGCCGCCGACCATGGGGATGGAACCCGTTGCCAGGCCCAGGAGCGGGCTCAGGTTAAAGGCCATAGCCAGGCCGGAGCCGATGATGTTCTGGCAGATGATCAGGACCGTCGTGACAATGGCCATTTTCAGGACCATGACGCCGCCGCGCTTGATGAGGCTGATGCTGGCCGTATAGCCGATGCTGGTGAAGAAGAGCATCATGCAGATGTTCTGCATGATCGTATCCTGTTCGTATTTCCAGATGCCCTGCGTATATAAGATGCAATTGATGATAGCAAATAAGATACCGCCGACGACGGGCGCCGGGATACAGTACTTACGAAGGACGCTGATCTTGACGCGCAGGAAGACGCCAACGTAGTAGACGACGATGGCCGCAGCCAGGGTCTGATAAATATTGAGATTTAAAGACACACGGAAAACCTCCTTATAATTTTAAAAATACAATACATATCATAACAGATTTTAGGCTATAAAACAATTGTAAACATGAGAAAATGTTTTGATTTTTTAAGCATATATGGGATATTATTTTTTAATAGACAGAAAAAATGGTGAATGATAATAATCTTGACGGCCTTTTCGCTGGCTCTCTTTAGAAAAACAAAAGAACTGGATGTCGCTGGCCTTGAGGTCCAGCTTCAGCTGTTCCTGTCCCAGGGGAGAGAGGCCGGGAGCGTCGGAACGCACTTTGGTGACCACCGGGAGCTGGCCCTTGGCCCCTTTCAGGAAAGCTGCACCGCGGCTGTTGAGGGCCAGGAGGCGGGCATATTGCGGACCTGCCTCATAGGAGCAGTCCATTAGGTCCCGCGAGGGCTGCAAGAGCGTATAGGCGCCCATGCGGCAGAGGCGGCTGTAGGCATAGCGCCGCGTCTTGATGCTCCTGAGGGCCTGGTCGTAACTGCCGCTTTCCATGAAAGCGCGGTGCCAGCGGTTTTCCAATCCTTCCGTAAAGGCCGGCAGACTGCGCAGCTGGTCCGGTGTCAGCAGGCGGTTATGGCTGGCGACGAAATCGCCGTAGCGGCCGTAATCAGTGAAGGCGCCCTGGGCCAGCTGGTCTTCGGCACCTGCCAGGCTGGCCGCTGTGAGATAAGGCCGACAGGCGGCGGCTGTCCCGCTGCAGCGCATGGCCTGGCGCAGGGCCGAGGCGCTGGCAAAGGCGGCACCGAGGCCGGTATCGCCGTGTCGGCCCTGGCGGGGCAGGGGAAGAAAGGTCAAGGGCTGTTCCTGTTTCAACATGGCCCGGGCATATTCAAAGGCCAGCAGGGCATTGGGCTGCTGCAGCAGCCGGGCTTCGTCAGGGGCCGCGGCCATGAGTGCGTCAGTCAGCTGCTGTCCGGCTGAGGATTTTTTTGCTGCCTTCAGGCAGGCTGTCAGTCCCTCGGAGCGGCGGGCCAGGGAGAGAAAGTCAGCCGCCGTTCCGCCTTCGACGCCGCAGGCCAGGGCCTGGCAGCCCAGTCGGGCGGCTAAGGTGACGCCGCCTTGAGCGAAACCGGCCGCGCTGGACAGGGCATAGACGGCAGGGAGTTCGATGACCACATCGGCACCGCCGTCGATGGCCCAGGCCGCGCGGTGCCATTTATCGAAAAAAGCCGGTTCGCCGCGCTGGACGAAGGCGCCGCTCATGATGATGACGATGGCCGCCTCCGGGGCGGCTGCCTGGCGGACTTGGCGGATTAAACGGGCGTGACCCGTGTGGAACGGGTTGAATTCGGCGATGATGGCAAGGGATTCCATAGAGCCTCCTATATATTCAGAATTTCACAAAATCTCGAAAAAGTATAGCCTGATGAGAATTATATTATATGTTTTAAATAAAATCGTGCTAATGGTTATAAGTATACGGGGCAGGCCGGGAAACGTCAATGGTGTATACTCATTCCTGCCAAGGGAGAGGCGAAAGTATTTGCAATTCGTCGCTTTTTTTTAGGTGACGCTATAAATCTTTTATGCTATAATGAACCTAGTCTGTAGAAAGCATAAATAGGTGATTGCATGAAAGGATTGAAATTATTAGCAGTTGCGGCCATGACCGCAGCTGTCGTATTGTTGTCCGGATGCGGCAACATGACGATGCTCGAAGAATACAGCTTCGGGTATGTCCAGCTCAAAGCCGGGAATTCGGAAGTCTATGTCATGACACCGTTCGACCTGGCCCATGTAAGCCGCCAGAATGGGGAAGGCATGATGTACATCAACAACGATAAGCACATCAATGTCGTCGCTGTTTCCGAAACGGCTGGCGAAACGACGCCTGTAGCCATGGCAGAAGAATATGTTGCCATGCTGAAACAGACACCGGATGTTTCTGATCTGCAAACGAAGGTCACCGACGCGGAAGAAAGCGGCCGCAAGACCACTGTTGTCGACGCTTCCTATACGGAACCGCTCAACGGCCAGCCGGCCAAACTCATCGTGCGGAGTCTCTTCTTTGAAGATAATGGCCAGATATGGCACGTCATGTACATGTACAAAGACGGCGATGCCCTGGCTAAAGAAGTAGTTGACCACGTATTTGGCCAGCTCAAATAATTCTAAGACAAATGAAAGAGGGTAAATTTTCATGATCGTATTGGTTGTAAACTGCGGCAGCTCGTCCTTGAAGTACCAGCTCATCAACATGGACAATGAAGAAGTAATGGCAAAAGGTTTGGTCGAAAAAATCGGCCTTCCCGATTCGCAGCTGACCCACAAATGGAATGGCCAGAAGAAAGAAATCAAACAGTCCATCCCGGATCACCAAGTCGCTGTCAAACTCGTCCTCGACATCCTCACCGACGCTGAATGCGGCGTCATCAAATCCATGGATGCCATCGACGCTGTCGGCCACCGCGTCGTCCATGGCGGCGAAGAATTCGCTGCTTCCACGCTCATTACGGATGAAGTCATGAAAGCCTTGGAAAAATGCTCGGCTATGGCTCCGCTCCACAATCCGCCTAACATCATCGGCATCAACGCCTGCAAAGCCATCATGCCCGGCGTTCCTCAGGTCGGCGTCTTCGATACGGCTTTCCATCAGACCATGCCGGCGAAAGCCTTCATGTATGGCCTCCCGTATGAACTCTACAAAGAAGACCACATCCGCCGTTATGGCTTCCACGGCACGAGCCATCGCTATGTAGCTGGCGAAGTCGCTAAAGTCATGGGCGTACCCGTTGAAAAACTGCGCATCATCAACTGCCACCTCGGCAACGGTTCTTCCCTGGCTGCCATCAAATATGGCAAATGCGTCGACACGACCATGGGCTTCACACCGCTCGCCGGCGTCCTCATGGGCACCCGCTGCGGCGATATCGACCCGGCTATCGTCCTCAACGTCATGGACAACCACAACCTTTCGACGAAAGAAATGGATACGCTCATGAATAAGAAATCCGGCGTCCTCGGCATTTCCGGCGTTTCCAGCGACTTCCGCGACCTCGGCCAGGCTGCTGCTGAAGGCAACGAACGCGCTCAGCTCGCCCTCGACATGTTCCACTATCAGGTCCGCAAGGAAATCGGCGCTTTCGCAGCTGCCATGGGCGGCGTAGACGTCATCACCTTTACGGCTGGCGTCGGCGAAAACGGCATCGAAGACCGTGCAGCCATCGCTGAAGGCCTGGAATACCTCGGTGCGAAACTCGACCCGCAGCGCAACAACGTCCGCGGCAAAGATGCCCTCATCAGCACGGATGATTCGACGGTCAAGATGTACGTCATCCCGACGAACGAAGAAATCATGATCGCCCGCGATACGAAGGACATCGTATCCAAACAGTAATGACCAAAGTGCGTGCCCGAAGATGGAGTGAATACTGTGAAATTACTATACTGGGACATTGACGGAACCTTATTGAATACGGGCCGGGCCGGTCTGTACGCCATTGAAGAAGTCTTCCACGACCTCAAGGGCGCCGACGTGCCCGTGCCGAAGATCGCCGCCGGCGGCCGGACGGATAATTTCATCTGCCAGCAGCTCTTGTATAAAGCCACAGGCATCATGCCGACAGACGATGAAGTCCATGCCTTTTGCCGGGGCTATGAAAAGAAGCTTCTGAAATGGCTGAAGCGCAAGGCCGAAGAGGGCGTTGTCCTGCCCCACGTAGAAGAGAACCTGGCTTTCTTCCAACAGCGAAAGGATTACAGGCAGCTCCTCCTGACCGGCAACAGCGCCATCGGCGCCCGCATGAAGATGGACGTCTTCGGCCTGTCCCAGTACTTCGATTTCTCTCATTCTGGGTTCGCCTTCAATTATTACTATCGCGATGATCTGGCCCGCAATGCCCTGGCCATCGCCAAGGAAGCCTGGGGCGATGCCATCGAGATGGCTTATGTCATCGGCGACACGCCTTACGACATCCAGTGCGGCAAAGCCATCGGCGCCCGCACGATCAGCGTGGCTACAGGCCGCTATTCCTATGAGGAACTGGCCCAGTGCGCGCCCTGGAAGATACTGCGGTCCCTGCCGGAACCGGAAGCCTTCCTGAAAATCATCGAAAATTAAAGAAAAGTGTAAAAAATAGGCTGTCACATTAAGCAAAACATGCATTAATGTGACAGCCTATTTTTTGAGTTTTAAGTTTTTAGTTTGCAGTGAATGGCTGAAAAAATTAAAACCACCGGCTACAAACTGCAAACTCCAAACTATAAAGCGTCCGGGTCTTTTTCCGGTTCTTCGATGCGCCAGGTGTTTTCGAGGACGCGGAAATTGAGGCGGTGCCATTTCTTTTCGATATCGTCCAGTGTCTGCGAGGCGGAATATAACATATTATTTTGTTTCTTGGCCTGCTTTTCCAGCTGTGCCATGCGAACGCGCTGGGTGGATACGGTGTCCGCCAGTTCATAGACCTGGAACTGCAAGGCGGCGATCCAGAAGAATTCCAGCAGGGCGACGATGACGACGCATTTCTGGGCCTTTGGCAGACCGTGCCAGGCCTGGCAGAAGCGGCGGCGCAGGCGGGAGAGGGCCGCCCGGCCGTGCTGCTCCTTTTGGCGGATCCCCGTCAGGTCAGGAGGGAACTTGTGTCTGTCCATAAGCCTTATAAGTTGGAAATGACGCGGGCCTTATTGCGGACGAAGTCGAGCCACAACTGGGCGGCATGGGAGAGGTAGTGGCCCCGTTTCCAGATGACGTAGAGGACGTGCATGATTTCCGGTTCTACCAGGGGACGGACGACGACCGATTCCGATACGCGGGGGTTCGTTTCCTTCGTCGGGCACAGGCGGCTCGGCAGGAGGGCGACGCCCAGGTTGGCGACGACGGTCTGGATCATGAGGTCCCGCTGGCTCGTTTCGAAGACGATCTTCGGCTGGAAACCGATTTTCTTACAGTGCTGGATGATTTCGTCGTGCAGGTTGAAGTCGTCGCGGTAGAGGACCAGCGATTCATTGGCCAGCTTCTTGAGGGGAATCGTCTTTTCCTTGGACAGGATGTTGTCCCGGTGGATGATGACGTTCATCGGGTCCTGGGTCAGGAAGAACGATTCAAAGTCCTTTTCCTTCGGCTGCGTGCAGACGATGCCCAGGTCGATGAGGCCTTCCTGGACGCTGATTTCGACTTTCTTCGAGCCGTGTTCGTAGAGGTCCAGTTCGATCTGCGGGTATTCCTGCTTGAACGCCCCCAGGAGGTTGGCGAAGATCGGTGCGCCCGTGATCGGCGGCAGGCCGATGAGGACCGTCCCTTGTTCCAGCTTGAATTCGTTTTCAAAGTCCGTCTTCAAGTGTTCGAACATGAAGACGACGCGCTTGGCGTGGGAGAGGAAAATCGTGCCGGCATCGGTGAGTTCGACGGCCTTGGCGTTGCGCATGAAGAGGACGACGCCCAGTTCTTCTTCCAGGGCCTTGATGGTGCGGCTGATGGCGGACTGGGAAATGTGCAGCGTCCGCGCGGCTTTGCTGAATGATTTCTTGTCGGCTACTTCGACAAAGTATTTAAGATGATGAAAATCCATACTAACACCTCCACTAATGGTGTACACCGAATCGGCACTTTAATATACACTCGATTGGTATACGTTTACAAAATAGCACTGAACGATGCATAAACTAGCATCACATTCCTATTGAATTTAGCATTACTTAGGCATATAATTAACTTGTAAGAAAAAGTTACAAAGTCGTTCGGTTTGTGATGGTCAGCAAGCTTCAAAAGGCATGTTGGTGTGCAAATCTGTAATATCACTATAATAGTATTACAGATTAAGAATATTAGCAACACCTTTTTTGAATATTATTGAACCTTCCCGCTTTTCATTGCATTTTTTTCAAGATAGGGACGTGTATGGACGATACGTGAACAGAAGTCATCCATGGAACCTGGGTGAGGGTCCGCGCCGTCCGTATGAGGATGCAACAGGACGTCTTTATAGCTTTCTTAAGCCTATCAGTATGGTTTTTCCATATTGAAAGTATACTTTTATCTAAGGAGCGTGTTTTATCTATGAGCAAATTTAAAACCATGGATGGTAACGAAGCAGCTGCATGGGTGTCCTATGCATTTACTGAAGTTGCCGCAATTTATCCGATCACGCCGTCTTCTCCTATGGCAGAACATGTCGATGATTGGGCAGCCGCTGGCATGAAAAACATCTTCGGCCACAAAGTCAACGTTGTTGAAATGCAGTCCGAAGCTGGCGCAGCTGGCGCATTCCACGGTTCTTTACAGGCTGGTGCTTTGACAACTACGTACACGGCATCTCAGGGTTTCCTCCTCATGATCCCGAACATGTACAAAGTTGCCGGTGAACTCCTCCCGGGCGTATTCCACGTAGCTGCTCGTGCTTTGGCTAACCATGCACTGAACATCTTCGGTGACCATCAGGACGTTATGTCTGCTCGTGCAACAGGCTGCTGTCTCTTGGCTGAATCCAATGTTCAGGAAGTCATGGATCTCGGTGGTGTCGCTCATTTGGCAGCAATTAAAGGTTCCCTGCCGTTCATCAACTTCTTCGATGGTTTCCGTACTTCTCACGAAATCCAGAAAGTTGAAGTCATGGACTTCGAAAACTTCAAGAAACTCGTTGACTGGGACGCTATCGAAGCATTCCGCAAACGTGCCCTCAACCCGGATCATCCGGAAATCCGCGGCACTGCAGAAAACCCGGACGTATACTTCCAGCACACAGAAGCTTCCAACAAATTCTACGACGCTATGCCGGATATCGTAGCTGACTACATGGACAAGATTTCTGAAATCACTGGCCGTACGTACAAACCGTTCAACTACTTCGGTGCTCCTGACGCTGAATACGTTGTCGTTTCCATGGGTTCTCTCTCCGACGTCGCTAAACAGACTGTCGAATACTTGCAGAGCCAGGGCGAAAAAGTCGGTGCCATCAACGTTCACCTCTATCGTCCGTTCTCCAACAAATACCTCCTCAACGTTCTTCCTAAGACTGTTAAGAAGATCGCTGTCATCGACCGTACGAAAGAACCGGGCTCCCTCGGCGAACCTCTCTACCTCGATATCGTTGGCTTCGTAAAAGAAGAAGGCCTTAACATCGACGTTATCGGCGGCCGTACAGGTATGGGCTCCAAAGACGTTCTTCCGGAAGACTTCCTCGCTGTCTTCAAAGAACTCAAGAAAGAACATCCGCTCAACGGCTTCACGCTGGCTATCAACGACGACGTTACCAACCTCAGCCTTCCGCGCGAACCGAAAATGCCGGTTGACACGACTGGCCTTACGTCCTGCAAATTCTGGGGCTTCGGTTCTGATGGTACTGTCGGCGCTAACAAATCCGCTATCAAGATCATCGGTGACCACACCGACATGTATGCTCAGGCATACTTCGCTTATGACTCCAAGAAATCCGGCGGCGTAACTATTTCTCACCTGCGTTTCGGTACTCGCCCGATCGATATGCCGTACCTCATCGACGCAGCTGACTACATCGCTTGCCATCGTCAGTCCTATGTAAAACGCTTTGACATCCTTCGCGGTATCAAAGAAGGCGGCACATTCATGCTGAACTGCACCTGGACCGACGAAGAACTGGAAAAAGAACTTCCGGCTCGCATCAAACGCGCTATCGCTAAGAACCATGTTAAATTCTACACCTTGAACGGTGACGCTATCGGCCAGAGACTCGGCCTCGGCACTCGTATCAACATGGTCATGCAGGCTGCATTCTTCGCACTCGCTAAGATCATTCCTATCGATGACGCTGTTAAATACTTGAAAGACTCCATCGTCAAGAGCTATGGCAAGAAAGGCCAGAAAGTCGTTGACATGAACAACGGCGCTGTTGATGCTGGTATCAAAGAATTCCATGAAGTTAACTATCCGGCTTCCTGGGCTGACGCTAAAGACGAAGTCGTCGAAGGCCGTCCGGCTCCGAAGTACTTCACGGAAGTTGCAAAACCGATGCTCGAACAGGTTGGCGACGATCTCTCGGTTTCCGCATTTGCTGGCCGCGAAGATGGCACCATGCCTTCCGGTACTGCTAAATTCGAAAAAGCAGGCCCGGCTCTCCACGTTCCTTCCTGGGATGCTGAAAAATGTATCGGCTGCTTGCAGTGCTCCTTCGTCTGCCCGCACGCTACTATCCGTCCGGTCTTGACGACGAAAGAAGAAACGGCTGCTGCTCCGGCAGGCTACAAAGTAGCTCCGAAAGCTAAATCCGGCAAAGAATATGATCTCGCCATCATCGTTGACCAGCTCGACTGCCTCGAATGCGGTTCCTGCGTAAACGTTTGCCCGGTTCAGGCTCTCACCATGGTTCCGAACACCGACGAAGAACGTCAGAAGATGGATCTCTGGTACTATGGTACGGAAACGGTTGCTCCGAAAGCTAACCCGCAGAACAAGAAGACCGTCATCGGTTCTCAGTTCGAAACTCCGCTCCTCGAATTCTCCGGCGCATGCGCAGGCTGCGGTGAAACACCGTATGTCAAACTCATCACGCAGCTCTTCGGCGATCGCATGATGATTGCTAACGCTACTGGCTGCTCCTCCATTTGGGGTGCATCCGCTCCGGTTTCCCCGTACACCATGAACGCTGCTGGCCATGGCCCGGCTTGGGCAAACAGCCTCTTCGAAGATGCTGCTGAATTTGGTCTCGGCATGTTCCTCGGCGTAGACAAAGTCCGCAAAGACTTGGCTGAAAACCTCGACGCTGCTAAAGCCGTTGCTTCTCCGGAACTCCAGGCTGCACTCAGCGACTGGGCTGCTAACCTGAACGAAGGCGAAGGCTCTCGTGAACGCGCTGACAAACTGACAGCTCTCCTCGAAAAAGAAGCTGCTGGCAAACCGGTTCTCGAAGACTTCCTCGCTAAGAAACAGTTCTTCGTTAAACGTAGCCAGTGGATCATCGGTGGTGACGGCTGGTCCTACGATATCGGTTACGGCGGTGTTGACCACGTCCTCGCTTCCGACCACGACGTCAACGTCCTCGTCCTCGATACCGAAGTTTACTCCAACACTGGCGGTCAGTCCTCTAAAGCTACCCCGACTGCAGCTATCGCTCAGTTCGCTGCTGCCGGCAAACGCACGAAGAAGAAGGACCTCGGCATGATGGCTATCTCCTATGGCTATGTCTATGTAGCTCAGGTAGCTATGGGTGCTGATAAGAACCAGCTCATGAAAGCCATGACTGAAGCTGAAGCTTACCATGGCCCGTCCCTGGTTATCTGCTACGCTCCTTGCATTAACCACGGCATCCGTAAAGGCATGGGCAAGAGCCAGCTCGAAGAAAAACTCGCTGTCGAATGCGGTTACTGGGATCTCTTCCGCTACAACCCGGATCTCAAAGCTCAGGGCAAGAATCCGTTCAGCCTCGACTCCAAAGAACCGGATTACAGCAAATTCCAGGAATTCTTACAGGGTGAAGTTCGTTATGCTTCCCTTAAGAAAGGCTTCCCGGAAGAAGCAGACGCTCTCTATGCTAAGACAGAAGCAGACGCTAAAGCTCGTCGCGAATCCTATGTACGTTTACAGAAGGGTTTTGAAGACTAATTTGATTGCACTCGCTGCATGAGAATAGAAGCAAGGCCCCGCATGAAGGTTTCGACCCTCATGCGGGGTCTTTTCTTTTTGTAGTTTGTAGAAGAGGGCTTTAAATTAAAAAACCTTCACTAAAAACTAAAAACTGCAAACTTCATACTCAAAAAGGAACTGTTGCACTGCGACAGCTCCTTTTTTATTGCTATCCTTTCTCAATAGGTATATAATAAAGCGTGTTTTTATAACCATTTTGAAAGGGGTCTTTCTGTATGTCATCTAAAATGGGTACATTATGTATTGTTTTGACAGCCATAGCCTTTGGTACGATGGAAATTTCCTTGAAGATTGCCGGAACGGCGTTCACGCCTTTCCAGCTGACTTTCCTTCGGTTCCTCGTCGGCGGGCTGCTGCTCATGCCGCTGGCTGTCCGCGATTTGAAGAAGCGCAGCATCCACCTCGATCGTTCTGATTGGGGCTATTTGGCTGTCCTCGGGCTGATTAACATCTGCTTCAGCATGATCCTCTTCCAGATCGGGGTCAACATGGCTAACGCCAGCCTGGCAGCTATCGTCTTTTCCAGTAGCCCGATTTTTGTCATGATTTTTTCGTATTTCATCATTCACGAAGCCTTTACCCGCAAGAAGGCCATTACCCTGGTCTTGAGTATCATCGGCCTGGTCATCGTCGCCAATCCCATGGCCATTATCCGCAGCGGCAATATCGGCCTGCTCGTATCGCTGGCAGCTGCCGTTTCCTTTGCCCTTTATACGGCGCTGGGTAAACTCCGTATTGAAAAACTGGGCGGCAACGTAGAAAACGCCTTCAGCTTCCTCATCGGCTGCGTCTTCCTGTTTTTCATCCTCTTGTTCCACGGCGACCCCATCGTGGCCGGTATTGATTCCCAGACCGTATGGCCCCTTATTTACTGTTCCTTAGTCGTCACGGGCTTCGGCTATCTGTGCTTCATGAAGGCCATCGAACTGACAGGTCCGTCCAATGCATCCTTTGCCTTCTTCATCAAACCGATCATCGCCTTGATCTTGTCGGCCATCATCTTGTCGGAACCGATTACGGTCAATGCCGTCGTCGGCCTGGCCCTGATCCTCCTGGGCTGCACGATGGCAGGGCCGATTGAACACCTGCTCTTCCGTCACCATGCTATCGGTGAAATCGAAGGCCGCGAAAATCATCCGGCCTGGATCAAGGAAGATACAGAAAGTCCCTTGGTCATTACCATTTCCCGTGAATACGGCAGCGGCGGCCGCAACATCGGCAAGCTCGTCGCCCGTAAGCTCGGCATCCCTTATTACGATACGGAAATCCTCAACCTGACCCGTAAAGAACATCCGCAGACCTTCGCCGCCTGGTGTAAAGACCGCAAGCGCATGCTCGGCCCCTTGCTGACCAAGGTCTATGACGATTATATCCACTACGCGTCGGGCTATGAATCGAAGCAGCAGGAAATGTTCCGCGATGAATCCGAAGTCATCCAGGCTCTGACAGAAGGGAAGTCGTGCGTCATCGTCGGCCGCCTGGCCAACTACATCCTGCGCAAACGGCCGAATACCTTCAATGTCTTCGTTTCGTCCGACCCGGATTGGGCCATCCAGCGCATCATGCTCCGCGAACACGTCGATGCCGACAAGGCGCGGAAGATCCGCAACCACGTCAATCACGAACGGCGCGACCACTGCATGTACTGCACCGATTCCTATTGGGGCTACGGCGCCAACTACGACTTGAGCCTCAAATCCAGTGACTACGGCATCGTCAAGACAGCCGACCTCATCCTGCAGGCTGCCCAGCACCGCCTGACTATCTCCAAAGAAGATATCAACCCTGCTGCCGACCACAACGCCGTCTCCGCGCCGGCTGTAGCCGAATCGTGATTTTGTATTTGCAGTAGGGGCTTGCACGTGGTAAGCCCGCAACTGGATATGTATGGATTTTCCCGTCCGGCTCCGTAGAGAATTCACCCAGATACCGAAACGGGTCGCCCACGTGGCGACCCCTACAGAAAAAGCGCTGTCTTCATATGACAGCGCTTTTTTTACGCCTGCCATATTTAAACAAACTTTAAACTTTCTCAAAATTAACAAATAATGGCAAATAGCTATAGATTTAGCCTTTATTTTGAGAATAGAAAGTGATAAAATAATAGTTGATTTATTGATAGTGATTATTCTTGAGAATGTGTCGTGATAGCTATGGAGAAACGATGGCAGTTCGGCAGTCCCGACGAGGGGCTCATGGAGGCCTTGTCCGCACAATTACATATATCCCCGGTCTTGGCACAGGTACTGGCCAATCGCGGCATCGCCGATGTCCGGGCAGGGGACCATTTTCTTCACAATACTTTGGCCGATATGGCCGATCCTTTCCTGATGAAAGGCATGGAGAATGCCGTCATCAGGCTGGAGCAGGCAATAACTGAAAAGCAGCGCATCGTCATCTACGGTGACTATGACGTCGACGGCATTACGTCGACGTCTCTTGTTTATTCCGTCCTTCGCGACCTCGGCGCATCGCCGCAGTTCTACATTCCCGAACGGGAGAGCGAAGGCTATGGCCTCAACGAAGGGGCCCTGGAGCAGCTGAGCCGGCAGGCCGACCTGCTCATCACCGTCGACTGCGGCATTTCGTCACACGACCTGGTCCAGCAGTTCTCGCCGGTCCTGGATATGATCATTACGGATCATCACGAACCGCCGGAACAGATCCCGCCAGCCCTGGCCGTCCTCAATCCCAAGCAGGCCGGCTGCCCCTATCCCTTTAAGGAGCTGGCCGGCGCCGGCGTGGCCTACGTCCTCTGCCGGGCCCTGTGGCAGCATCACTGCCATGAAGACCTGCCGGGCTATACGGACCTGGCGGCCTTGGGGACCATTGCCGACCTGGTCCCCCTGACTGGCGAGAACCGTATCCTCGTCCGCCATGGCTTGGCGGCCATGAAAGAAGGGAAGCGGACGGGCATCAAGGCCCTCCTCGATGCGTCCAATCTCAGCGGCAAGGATATCACGGCCGGCCGTATCGCCTTTACGGCGGCGCCGCGCCTCAATGCGGCCGGGCGCATCAGCCATGCGACGAAGGGTGTCGAACTGCTCCTGGAAACCGATGCGGCCAAGGCGGCGGCCGATGCAGCCGAACTGAGCCGCCTCAACACGGAGCGCCAGGACATTGAGCACACCATTGCCCAGGAAGCCATCGCCCAGATCGAAGGGCAGGCGAGGGGCCGCGACGGCGTCCTCATCGCCTATCATGAGGGCTGGCACGTCGGCGTCATCGGCATCGCCGCATCGCGCCTGGTAGAGACGTATTACCGGCCGTCCCTGGTCATCACCGTCCGCGACGGCATCGGCAAGGGATCGTGCCGCAGTATCAGCGGTTTCAACATGTACGAAGCCCTGCAATACGCCCAGGATTTGCTCATCCAGTTCGGCGGCCACACCATGGCGGCGGGCTTTTCCGTCAGGGCCGAGAACATCGAAGCCCTGCGCCGGCGCCTGCTGGACTATGCGGCAGCGCATATGACGGCCGCCGACTACGTCCCCTTGGTCCACATCGACAAGGAATTGGAACCGGCCGATGTGACCTTGGACCTCATTGCTGAGCTGTCCCGCCTGGAGCCCTATGGCATGGGCAACAGCCGGCCCGTCTTTTCCCTGAGCGGGGCTACGGTAGAGGAAATCCGTCCCATCGGCCGGGAAAAGCAGCACGTCCGCCTCGTCGCCCGCGGCGCCGATAGGACACGCCTTTCCGGTGTCGCCTGGTCCCAGGCGGGCCTGTGCGACGCCATCGTCGAAGGCGACGTCATCGACGTGGCCTTCCAGCTCGAACGGAACGACTTCAATGGCATGTCGTCGCCGCAGCTGGTCATCCAGGACGTCCACCTGCCAGGCCGCCACATCGTCCTCAACCGGGCGGTCATGGTCGATATTTACATGGCCCTCAAGAAATGCATCCCCGACTGGGGCATGCCGGTCTGGCAGGTCCGCCGCCGTCTGGCTGCGGACCAGGGGGACTGTTATGATGTCCACACCATTTACGCTGCCATCGTCGTCCTCCGGGAAATCGGCGTCCTCAAAATACGCCATGATGACGACGGCCCAGCTTATTATTTTCCTATCCTTGCGGGGAAAATGGATCTTCATGCGTCGCCGACGTATGAATTGTACTGCAAGGAGTGAGGAGGTTTCATATTATGGAATTTAAAGATAAAGATGTCGAATTCAAACACCTCATCGACACGATACATACGTATCTGCCCCAGGCCAAATGCGATGACATGACCAAAGCCTATAACCTGGCCGAAGAGGCCCACAAGGACCAGCGCCGCGTCAGCGGGGAACCGTATATCCTGCATCCCCTGGCCGTCGCCCAGATACTGGCAGATATGAAAATAGATACGACGACCATTACGGCGTCGCTCCTCCACGATGTCGTCGAAGATACGTCGTACACACTGGAAGATATCAAGAAGATGTTCGGCAAGGAAGTAGCCTTCCTCGTCGACGGCGTCACCAAGTTGAGCCGCCTCAATTACCGTACCAAAGAAGACCAGCAGCTCAACAGCATGCGCAAGATGTTCCTGGCCATGGCCAAGGACGTGCGCGTCGTCGTCATCAAGCTCGCCGACCGCCTGCACAACATGCGTACCCTGCGCTACATGCGCAGCGACAAGCAGAAGCGTATTGCCCAGGAAACGCTGGAAATCTTTGCCCCCCTGGCACACCGCTTAGGGATTTTCAATATCAAGTGGGAACTGGAAGATTTGTCCTTCCGCTACCTCGAACCGGACAAGTACTACGACCTCGTCGACCAGATGAAGCAGAAGCGCCACGTCCGCGAAGAAATCGTCAACGAAGCCATCGACGTCCTCAAGAAGGCCCTCGACGAAGCCCACATCCACTGCGAAATCAACGGCCGGCCCAAGCATTTTTACAGCATTTATAAAAAGATGAAGAAAGATAACCGCGACTTGAGCCAGGTCTATGACCTCTTCGCCATCCGCGTCATCGTCGACGACGTCAAGGACTGCTACGGCGTCCTGGGTATCGTCCACAGCCTGTGGAAGCCACTGCCGTACCGCTTCAAGGACTACATCGCCATGCCTAAGCCCAATAACTACCAGTCCCTGCACACGACAGTCATCGGGACGAGAGGGCAGCCTGTAGAAATCCAGATCCGCACCTGGGAAATGCACCGCATCGCCGAATACGGCGTCGCCGCCCATTGGCGTTATAAAGAAGGCAACCAGACGGCCAACAAGGACGCTTTCGATGAAAAAATGGGCTGGCTGCGCAACCTCCTGGAATGGCAGGACACGAGCAATCCGAAAGAATTCGTCAACGCCCTGAAGCTCGACGCCTTTTCCGACGAAGTCTTCGTTTTTTCGCCGCGGGGCGACGTCATCGACCTGCCCCAGGGTTCTATCCCCATCGACTTTGCCTACCGCATCCACACCGACGTCGGCCACCGTTGCGTCGGCGCCAAGATCAACGGCAAGATCGTCCCTTTGGACTATAAATTGAAGAACGGCGACATCGTCGAAATCATTACGTCCAAAGTCGGCAAGCCCAGCCTGGACTGGCTGAACATCGTCGGCAGCTCGGAAAGCCGCTCGAAGATACGCAGCTGGTTCAAGAAGGAAAACCGCGAAGAAAACATCGCCAAGGGCCTGGATGCGCTGGAACGGGAATGTAAGCGCCTGGGCCACGACTGGAAAGCCCTCAACGTCGGCGGCCGCCTGGGCCGCGTGGCCAAGCAGATGAACGCCGGCTCCGAAGACGACCTGGTCGCCGCTGTCGGCTACGGCGGCTTTGCCGTCAATACGGTCCTCATCAAGCTCCTGGAACTGCACAAGAAAGACCTGCAGAAGCAGGAAGAAAAGACCAACAGCCTGGCTGCCCTGGAAAAACTCAAGACCAAGAAGCCCGTCAAGCACAACGGCACGGGCATCCTGGTCAAAGGCGAACCGGGCCTGCTGGTCCGCCTGGCCAAATGCTGCAGCCCTGTACCGGGCGATCCCATCATCGGCTTCATCACCCGCGGCCGCGGCGTCTCGGTCCACCGCGCGGACTGCCCGAACGTCACGCACGGCCAGAACGACGTAGACCGCCTCATCGACGTCGAATGGGATTACGACGGCAACGAACGCTTTGAAGTGAACATGGAAATCGTCGCCTACGACCGCACGGGCATCATGGCCGAAATCATGGCCACCCTGGCGGAAATGAAGATTTCCATCCTCAGCGTCAACGCCAAGACCAGCGATACCAAGAACGTCACCATCCACATGGGCATCAGCATCAAGGACCTGGCCCAGTTTGAATTCGTGGCCACCAAGATACGCCGCCTGAAGGATGTCTACGCCGTCGAACGCTATACGGGAGGGAGCCAGACATGAGAGCTGTCGTACAAAAGACCCTGACGTCTTCTGTGACCTCGGACGGCGTCCTCACCGGCCAGGCAGGCAACGGCCTGACGGTCCTCCTCGGCGTTTCCGTCAAGGATACGGAAGCCGACGTCCGCTACCTGGCCGACAAGATCGTCCACTTGCGTATCTTTGAAGATGACCAGGGCAAACTCAATCACTCCCTCCTCGACGAGGGAGGGGAGATGCTGGTCATTTCCCAGTTCACCCTGTACGGCGATGCCCGCCACGGCCGCCGTCCCAGCTATATCGAAGCGGCCAAGCCCGAACAGGCCGAAGCATTATATGAGCAGTTCGTCGCCGCTGTCCGCGCCTTCGGCGTCACCGTGGCGACAGGCCATTTCCGGACCCATATGGTCGTATCCCTGGCAAACGACGGGCCTGTGACCATCCTCTTGGACAGCCAGAAAACCTTTTAAGGGGGAAGTATACTTATGAGCATGAAATATATCAGTATGGAACTCGGTCCTATCATGACCAATTGTTATATCGTCTACGACACGGATACGAAAGAAGCCATGGTCGTCGATCCGGCCTGGGATTATCCCGCCATCGACAAGGCTCTGACCAGCCATGGCCTGACGCTGAAGTTCATCTTCCTGACCCATGGCCATGCTGACCACATCGGCGCCCTGCAGGAACTGCGCCAGCGCAAGAACGTACCGGTCTACGTCGGCGCCGGCGATGCCGACCTCATTTCCAATTCGCACAATAACCTGTCCCTGTTCATGGGCCAGGCCATCGAATGTACGTCGGCAGACCACCTGGTCAAGGACGGCGATGAACTGACATTGGGGCATCTGCACTTCACAGTCCTGGAAACGCCGGGCCATACGCCGGGCGGCCTCAGCCTGTACGGTGAAGGCGTCGTCTTTTCCGGCGACACGCTGTTCCGCTATTCCGTCGGCCGTACCGACCTCTACGGCGGCTCGTCGAAGACGCTGCTCCACAGCCTGGAAACGAAACTCATGACCCTGCCTGACAATACGCTGGTCCTGCCTGGCCACGGCCCGGCTACGTCCATCGGCGACGAACGGCGTGGCAATCCATTCCTGGACGGAGGCTGGTAAACCATGGTTGCCTATAAGGGCGCGGAGTTCTGGATGCGCGTCACCCTGGCCATCCTGGCCGGTGCGCTGTTCCTCACGGTCCATGCCGTCTACTGGCCCGTCGTCATTTCCCTGATCCTGACGTTCATCCTCATGCCTATCCGCGATGGCGTCATCAAAGGGCTGCGGCGCCTGACCGGCCGTCATGTACCCATCGACCTTGCCATCCTCATCTCCTTTGTCATCCTCATCGTCATCGTGACGATTATTACCAATATCATCGTCAAGCCGCTGGTCATCCAGGTCAATCTGCTGGCAGCCAACTTCAACGATTTGGTCAGCCAGACGGCGGCCCTGGTGACGCAGCTTGAAAATGAGCAGACCCAGTTCTATATCCCGGACCAGGTCAAGAAAATCGTCAACGATGCCTTCGTCAAGATCGGCAATTACGGCATCGAGGGCATCACCAACCTCATCCAGTCCGTCTTTGCCATTGCCGGGACGGTCGTCGAATTCTTCGTCGTACCGATCATTACTTTCTACTTCATGAAAGACGGCGGCCACATGGTCAAGAGCTTCGTCGATATCTTTCCCGAAAGCTATCGCAGCCATCTGGCCGGCCTCTTCCAGGAAATACAGCACGTCCTGAGCCGCTACATCCGCGGCCAGATCCTCATGAGCTGTATCATTGCCACCCTGACTTTCCTCGGCATGTGGGCCATGGGCGTACCGTACCCCATGGTCATCGGCATCTTGGCGGCCATTACCGAATGGATACCCATCGTCGGGCCTATCGTCGGCGCCGTGCCGGCTATCCTGCTCAGCGCGACGGTCAGTTTGTCCCTGCCGCTGAAAGTCATCATCTTCTATATCGTCATCCAGCAGATCGACAGCCACCTCATCATGCCTCAGGTCATGGGGGCCGTCATCAGCCTGCATCCGGTCGTCATCGTCATCGCCCTGCTCATCGGCGGGACCCTCTTTGGCGTAGCCGGCATGATCCTTACCGTCCCGGTGACGGCAGTCTTACAGATTTTGTGTAAACATTTATGGTTTTACAATACATATAAAGAAAAGGCGATGAAGTACAATGGAAACAACGAGAACAGAAACTAATAAGAAAGAAATCATGGATACCATGATGAAACGCATGAAAGAAAAGATCAAGTTCAAGAAATGCAAGATGACGTCCCAGCGGCAGATCATCCTGCGGGCCTTCGTCGAAAGCCCGATCCGCCATATGAGCGCCGAAGAAGTCTTCGAGCTGGTCAAGAAGACGGCGCCTGACATCGGCCTGGCTACGGTCTACCGGACGCTGGACCTGTTCACCCAGATGGACCTCTTGAAGAAACTCGATTTCGACGACGGCTGCAGCCGCTATGAATTGAATGACCGCGACAATGAAGGCCATTTCCATCATCATCTCATCTGCCTGGGCTGCGGCAAGGTCTGGGAATGTGAAGACGACCTCCTGGAAACGCTGGAAACGATCCTGGAAAAGCGCCTCCACTTCCACACCGTCGACCATCAGCTGAAAGTCTATGGCTACTGCGAAGCCTGCCAGAAGAAACGGGAAGAAGAAGCGGCCAAAGAAGCCGAAGCTGCGAAAGAAGCGGAATAAGATGGCCCTCCAGACCTATACCTATGACGGGCCGGAACGCTTCCATTCCCTCGTCGGGCAGGTCATGGCCTCCCTGGGCTATGTCGGCGGCCGGGAAGTCCGCGACGTCGGGGCTGCCGTCACTGTCCGCGAGGAAGGCGCCCACCTCCACGTGCGCTGTACCTTCCAGGACGGCGGGGCGCCCTGGTCTTCTGAGGCCCGCCTCGTCGGGACGGACCGGGAACGGGCATCCCTCAAGGACTGCCTCATCCACTGGCATAACCGCTTCTGCGGCCACGGACCCAGCCCGTGGGGGACGCTCATCGGCGTGCGGCCGACGAAACTGGTCCACCACCTCTTCGACCAGGGCTTCACAGCCGACCAGGCCGAAAAGGCCTTGCAGACGTCGTATTGCGTGGCGCCGGCCGTCGCCCGGGACCTGGTGGCCATGGCCAGGCTCCAACGGCCTTACGTCACCGACAGGGGCCGGAAAGTGGCCCTCTACGTAGGGATTCCCTATTGTCCCAGCCACTGCCTGTACTGCTCCTTCCCGTCGCGCCTCATCGGCAGGGAAGGGGAGGCGGAACTCACGGCTTTTCGCGATGCCGTCCTGGCCGACCTCGACGACCTGGCCGACCTGTGCCGGACCTATGACTTGGAAGTCACGTCGCTCTACGTCGGCGGCGGTACGCCGACGTGCCTGCCCCTGCCGGTACTGGAAGCGATGATGACGCGGCTGGCCCGGAATTTCCCGGAAGCCTGCGAATGGACCGTCGAAGCGGGACGGCCCGATACGGCGACGCCGGACATGCTGGCCATGCTCCGCCAGGCCGGTGTCGATCGCATCAGCGTCAATCCCCAGACGTTGCAGCAGCATCTCCTCGATGCCCTGGGCCGGCGCCACCGGGTCGAAGATATTTACACCATGTATGAGAACTGCCGGAAACTGGGTTTTTCCGTCATCAACATGGACTTTATCGCCGGCCTTCCCGGGCAAACCGTGGCAGATATGCAGGAAAATATGGAAATTGTTTGCAAACTGCACCCGGAAAATGTTACAATTCATACGTTAGCATTAAAAAAACGGGCACCCTTATTCCATCATGAATTGCGGGCCGCCATTCCGCCAGCCGAAGAAACGGGCCATATGGTCCGCCTCTGTCAGTCCATCCTGACGGCCGGCGGCTATGTGCCGTACTACATGTACCGCCAGAAGTACATGGCAGCCAGCTTCGCCAACATTGGCTATGCCCTGCCGGGCAGCGTCAGTGCCTATAATATCGAGATGATGGAAGAACGGCAGTCCGTCCTGGCAGCCGGACCGGGCGGGGCGACGAAGTTCCTCTGCCGCGACGGCCACACCTTGGAAAAGGTGTACATGCTGAAAGACGTCGATGCATATGTGCAGGCGCTGGCCGAAAGAATAGCCCAGCGCCGCCGTTTGTGTGCTATCATATACGGAAAAGAGGATGTTTAAATGGCTATTACTGCACCGAGAGGCACGCAGGATTTTCTGCCGGAACAGACGGCAGAGTGGCAGCTGCTGGAAGCAAAGATCCGCCAGATCTGCTCGCTCTACGGCTTCGGCGAAATCCGCACGCCTATGTTTGAAAGTACTGAATTGTTTTTACGCGGCATCGGGGAAACGACAGACGTCGTCACCAAGGAAATGTATACCTTTGAAGACCGCGGCGGCCGCAGCATGACATTGCGCCCGGAAAATACGGCTTCTGTCGTCCGGGCCTTCCTGGAACACAAGCTCTACGGCGACCCGCAGGTCCACAAGTTCTACTACATGGGCCCCATGTTCCGTCATGACCGCCCCCAGGCTGGCCGTTACCGCCAGTTCACCCAGTTCGGCGTCGAAGAAATCGGCTCCAAGGACCCGGCTGTCGATGCGGAAATCATTGCCATGGCCTTCCAGCTCTTCCGGGAACTGGGCCTCAATGATCTGGTCCTGCACCTCAACTCCGTCGGCTGCCCGAAGTGCCGTCCCGTCTATCGCCAGAAGCTCCTCGATTTCTTTGCCGACAAACGGGACCAGCTCTGCGACGACTGCAACGAACGCCTGGAAAAGAACCCTCTCCGCGTCCTCGACTGCAAGGAAGACGGCGAAAAGATGATGCAGATGGGCGTACCTTTGATCACGGATAATCTCTGCGACGACTGCAAGGAACATTTCCACAAAGTCCAGGAATATCTGACGGCCATCGGTATTCCCTTTACCCTCGACCCGCGCCTGGTCCGCGGCCTCGATTATTATACCAATACGGCCTTTGAAATCATGTACGCTCCTTTGGGCGCACAGAGCACGGTCTGCGGTGGCGGCCGTTACGACGGCCTCATCGAAGAAGTCGGCGGTCCGTCGACACCGGGCATCGGCTTTGCCATCGGCATGGAACGGCTGCTCCTGACCTTGAAGGAACAGGGCCTCCTGCCGCCGGTCGAAAAGAAGCAGCCCGTCTTCATCGTCGCCCTCGGCGATGCGGCCAAGACCAGGGCCTTCGAACTGCAGCAGCAGCTCCGCGAAAAGGGCCTCTATGCTGAAATCGACCTCCTGGGCCGCAGCATGAAGGGCCAGATGAAATCGGCCAACAAGCTCAATGCCGATTACACGGTCATCATCGGCGAAAACGAATTAGCCGCCGGTGAAGCCCAGGTCCGCAATATGGCCAGTAAAGAACAAGTCAGCGTTCCCCTTGATGGGATTGTTGCATATATGGAAACACACAAGAAGGGATGATTTACGAATGGATACAATGGAAGGTTTACACCGCTCCCAATACTGCGCTGAAGTAAGTGAAGCGGACAACGGCAAAGAAGTCGTCTTGACTGGCTGGGTCGAACGCCGCCGCGACCACGGCGGACTGATTTTCATCGACCTCCGCGACCGTACGGGCATCGTACAGGTCGTCGCTTCGCCGGACTATGAAAAGGTTTCTTTCGATAAAGCTGAACAGGTACGTACGGAATACGTCCTGGCTGTACGCGGCATCGTCCGCATGCGCGATAAAGATACGATCAACCCCAAGATGAAGACCGGGACCATCGAAATCCGCTGCGAAGAACTGCGTATCCTCAATTCGTCCAAGACGCCGCCGTTCTATATTGAAGACAACATCGACGTCGACGAAAAGATCCGCCTCAAATACCGCTACCTCGACCTGCGCCGTCCGGAAATGCAGAAGAACCTCATCATGCGCCATAAAGTAAAACATGCCATGCGCACGTTCCTCAACGAACACGGCTTCATCGACATCGAAACGCCGGAACTCTGCAAGAGCACGCCGGAAGGCGCCCGTGACTACCTCGTACCGAGCCGTGTCAACGAAGGCAAATTCTACGCCCTGCCGCAGTCGCCGCAGATTTTCAAACAGCTGCTCATGATTTCCGGTATGGACCGTTACTACCAGATCGCCCGCTGCTTTCGCGATGAAGATTTGCGCGCCGACCGCCAGCCGGAATTCACCCAGCTCGACATGGAAATGTCCTTCATGGACCAGGAAGAAATCCTGACCCTCGTCGAACAGATGGTACATTACATCTTCAAAGAAACCCTGGGCCACGACGTCAAGCTCCCGATTCACCGCATGACCTGGGACTACGCTATGGAAAACTACGGCTCCGATAAGCCGGATCTGCGCTTCGACATGAAGTTCACGGACGTCACGGAACTCGTCAAGGACACGGACTTCAAAGTCTTCCGCAGCGTCATCGACAACGGCGGTCAGGTCAAAGCCATCAACGTCAAAGGCGACGCCGACATTCCCCGTCGTGAACTGGACGGCCTCGTCGAATACGTCAGCCACTACGGCGCCAAGGGCCTGGCTTGGATCGGTTTCCTCGAAGACGGCACGCTCAAATCGCAGATCAAGAAGTTCTTTGGCGAAGACAAGCTCCGTGAAATCGGTAAAGCCTGCGGTGCTGAAAAGGGCGACCTGGTCCTCATGATTGCCGACAAACCGAAAGTCGTCGCAGCCGCTCTCGGCGAACTGCGTAAAGAAATGGCCCGCCGCATGAACCTCATCGACGAAGACGAATTCGCCTTCACCTGGGTCGTCGACTTCCCCATGTTCGAATACAGCGAAGAAGAACACCGCTACGTCGCTATGCACCATCCGTTCACGGCCATGCGCGACGAAGACCTGGACAAACTGGAAACCGACCCGGCTCACGTCTATGCCAAGGCTTATGACTTGGTCCTCAACGGCATCGAACTCGGCGGCGGCTCCCTCCGTATCTACCAGCCTGACGTACAGCAGCGCGTCTTCAAGGCCATCGGCCTGACACCGGAAGAAGCAGAACAGAAATTCGGCTTCCTCCTCCGCGCCTTCGAATACGGTGCACCGCCCCACGGTGGCCTGGCCCTCGGCTTGGACCGCATGATCATGCTCATGCTCAAACGCAAGTCCATCCGCGACGTCATCGCTTTCCCGAAGACCCAGAACGCTATCGACCCCATGAGCGAAGCTCCGTCGACAGTCACCAAAAAACAGCTGCATGAACTCCACATCCAGGTAGAAGAAGACTTGGTAAGCAGATAGAGAGATGAAAAAAGCTTGTCGCATGTGCGACAAGCTTTTTTTCGTGGCGCGGTCCTATGGACCGCTTTCGTAGGGGCCGTCCCAAAGGGCGGCCCGCTTGTGGGAATCCCGTGAATGGCTTTCCCAAATGAACGCGATTGGTTTACGAACCACGAGCCGCTAGCAGACACATTGACAAACGTCAATGTGTCTGCTATACTCTAACCATAGATTGATAAACTTCGATATGAAAGGAGGCGCCGTGATGGAGGAAAGGGAAGCGGTCCGCGTATTCAAGGCTTTGGGTGATGAAAAGCGGCTGCGCATCTTGTTGCTCTTGCGGCAGGGGGAACGCTGTGCCTGTGTGCTCCTGGAACACTTGAACCTGTCCCAGCCGACGCTGTCCCACCACATGAAGATCCTCTGCGATGCCCAGCTGGTCACAGGCCGCAAGGAAGGGAAGTGGGTCTATTATTCCCTCAACCGCGCCCAGGCCCAGGTCCTGGAACAGGCCGTTCACGACTTATTCCAGCCCAGTGCCGTGCCGGCAGAGGACGAAGCCTGCCGCTGCCAGTGAGGCAGGCCCTTTTTTCAGCTTATACATTGATAAATGTAAATATATAAATTTCTATTTAGGAGGTCTTTCATCATGAAACATATGGAAATCTTTGAACAAGCAATGTGCTGCCCGACCGGTCTCTGCGGTCCGTCTATCGATCCGGAACTCTTGCGCGTATCGACGGTCCTGGACACGCTGAAACAGCACGGCATCGACGTCGGCCGCTATAACCTGACCAGTGCGCCCTTGAAATTCGTCCAGACCAAGGCCGTGACGGACTTTCTCCAGTACCACGGTCCTGAAGACCTGCCCCTCATCCTCGTCGACGGCGCCGTCCAGTTTGCCGGCCGCTATCCGACGAATGATGAATTTGCCAGCCTCATCGGCTTCGACCCGGCCATCCTCGAAGCCGCTCAGGCCGCTGGGGACAGCTGCTGCTGCGGCGACAGCGCCGAAGAAACAGCTTCCTGCTGCTGTGGCGATACACCGGCTGAAAGCGAAGCCTCGTCGTGCTGCTGCGGTGACACGCCGGCGGAACCGG
>OKRV01000341.1_pt1 | contig 32696 bp, 24 predicted proteins | sample 1601201 | NCBI WGS metagenome assembly OKRV01 (sample SAMEA3541540, study PRJEB24748) | human gut metagenome | biome: human gut; feature: human-associated habitat; material: faeces | place: China | collected 2012 | reverse complement strand
GGAGGAGCTGCCGGAGGGCCGGTGGGCGGAGGATCGGGCGGCCCTGATCCGGCAGCTGGCGCCGCTGCTGACGGCCTACGGCCGCCGCCTCTATGTGCCGGAGATCTACGCCGCTGCCTCGCCGGAGACGGTGGTGCTGCTGTTGGTGCGACCCGTCAGCGGCTCCGGGGCGCTGGCGGTGGGCAGCGAGCTGATGGCCGCCCACGGTCCCGACAGCTACATCGGGCGGTGCGCGGCGGTAATGCTGGGCTGCACGGAGACCACCTTCTACACCATCGCCGTGTACTTCGGCGCGGCGGGCATCCGCCGCACCCGCTACACCGTTCCGGCGGCGCTGACCGCCGATCTGGCGGGGTTTATGGCGGCAGCGTGGAGCGTGCGGCTGTTCTTCGGCGCATGAAAAAAGCGCACCCGTAGGTGCGCTTTTTGCTTATGGTCACATTTTCTCCGGCGCGGAGCAGCCGATGAGGGTCATGCCGTTTTTCAGCACGGCCCGGGCAGTGTCCGCCAGCTTCAGACGGGCCAGCAGCACGTCCTTCTCCTCGCCCTTGATGCGGCAGGCGTTGTAGAACTTGTGGAACGCCGCGGCAAGACGCATGAGGTAGCGGTTGATGTAGCTCGGGTCGTAGTCGCGCGCTGCCATGCGAATTTCCTCGGCAAAGGAGGAGAGTTCCTTGATGAGCGCGTGCTCAGCATCGCTCGAAAGGATGGACAGGTCGACCGTGCCGGGCTTGACGCTGTGGCCCTCTTCCTCCAGCGCTTTGAGCAGGCTGCAAATTCGCGCGTGCGCGTACTGGATGTAGTAGATGGGGTTCTCGCTGTCCTCGCGCACGGCGAGGCCGAGGTCGAATTCCATCTGCGTGTCGGGCTTGGCATTGAAGAAGTAGCGGCAGGCGTCGACAGGAATTTCGTCGAGCAGGTCAGAGAGCGAAATGGTCTTACCCGTGCGCTTGGACATACGCACGACCTCGCCGTCGCGCACAAGCTTAACGAGCTGCATCAGCACGATGTCGAGACGGTTCGTGCCGTCGAGGCCCAGCGCGTCCATCGCGCCCTTCATGCGGGCCACGTGACCGTGGTGGTCAGCGCCCCAGATGTTGATGACCTTGTCGAAGTGACGCACGGCGAACTTGTTGCGGTGATAGGCAATGTCGCCGGCAAAGTAGGTGTAGAAGCCGTTGGCGCGGCGCAGAACGTCGTCCTTTAAGTCGAGCTTGTCGATGTCCTCGTCCTTCTTGCCCTGCTTGCGGTACTGCTCGCGCATGATGTCGGCGGTCTTGAGCCAGAGCGCGCCTTCCTTTTCATACGTCCAGCCGAGCTTATGAAGCTCCTCGACGGTGTCTTTGACATAGCCGCTGTTGTGCAGCGAGGACTCGAAGAACCATTCGTCGAACTTGATGCCGTAGCGCTCGAGGTCGCTCTTCATCTTCGGGATATTGCGGTCCAGGCCGAAGCGCGCCATATCGGCGTGGCGCTCCTCGACGGACTTTTCCAGATAGCTGTCGCCGTGGATATCGTAGAAGGCCTTGGCGAGCTCGCGGATGTCGTCGCCGTGGTAGCCGTCCTCGGGGAACTCAATCGCATCCTCGCCCTTGATGAGCTGGATGTAGCGTGCTTCGATGCTCTTGGCGAACTTTTCGATCTGGTTGCCAAAGTCGTTGACGTAGAACTCGCGCCACACGTCCGCGCCCGACCAGTCGAGCACCTCGGCGAGCGTATCGCCCAGCACGCCGCCGCGGGCGTTGCCCATGTGCATGGGGCCCGTGGGGTTCGCGGAGACGAACTCGACCATGTACTTCTTGCCGCCCAGCCAGTTGTCGCGGCCGTAGTCGCCCTTCTCCTCCTCAACGGCGGTCAGAACGTCGGCGTACCACTTGTCGCCGAGGCGGAAGTTCAGAAAGCCGGGGCCCGCGATCTCGACGCTCGTAAAGTACGTGTCGCTCAGGTCCATGTGCTCGGTCAGAATTTTCGCGACCTCGCGGGGATTCTTGCGCATGGCCTTGGATGCGGCCAGACAGAACGTCGTCGTATAGTCGCCGTTGGCGGTATCCTTGGGGATCTCCACGGCGGGGATGGTCTGCACGCCCTCGGGCAGCAACCCCTCCTGCACAGCCGCGCGATAAGCCGCCGCCGTCAGCTCGGCGATCTGGTTCTTTGCGCTGCGGATCATATTCATAGCAATTTCTCCTCTATCCTTTGCGGTTTTACCCAAACGGCGCGGCACATTCGCCCGAAATCGCCCCATGGGGATACTTTTTTGCAATTATACTATATTTAATGGCAGAAAACAAGGGAATCCGGTAAGAAATCTGCCGCGCCTCCATCACGGGCAAACGCAGGCGCGGCAAGGCCTTTCCCGCGATAAAAATCGCTGGTCCAGAAAGAGAATATTTTCGTGTCCAGTTGGGCGCGGCAGAGGCGTTTTGACGGCGCGGCGCGCCCGTCTTGCACGGCCACTGTGCCGCCTGTCAGCGTTTTATCGCAGACCAGTATGCATTTCTCTCCGTGTGCCAGTGAGCGCCACAAAATCGCGCCTCTCTTGCTTTTTTAACCAAAAATAATATAATAACGATAGCATTATTTAGATGCTTTTGAGAGATTTTGAGAGTAAAACGATAAAAGGAGGACTATCCCATGCCCGTTAATCTGAAAGGCCGTTCTTTCCTGACGCTGAAAGACTTCACCCCCGACGAGATCCGCTATATGCTCAATCTCGCCGCTGACCTCAAGGCCAAAAAGCGCGCCGGCATCCGCGGCAACCTGCTCGCCGGCAAGAACATCGTGCTGCTGTTTGAAAAGACCTCTACCCGCACCCGCTGCGCGTTCGAAGTCGCCGCTTACGACGAGGGCGCGAACGTCACCTTCCTCGATTCCAAGTCCTCCCAGATGGGCAAGAAGGAAACGATGGTCGACACCGCCAAGGTCCTCGGCCGCTTCTACGACGGCATCGAGTACCGCGGCTACGACCAGAAGGTCGTCGAGGGTCTCGCCGCCAACGCGGGCGTGCCCGTGTGGAACGGCCTGACCGACGTCGACCACCCGACGCAGGCGCTTGCCGATATCCTGACGCTGATGGAAAACACCAAGAAGCCGCTCAGCAAGTGCAAGCTCGTCTTCTGCGGCGACACGCGCAACAATGTCGCCTACTGCCTGATGTACATCTGCGCCAAGCTCGGCATCCACTATGTCGGCTGGGGTCCGAAGGAGCTCGCGCCCGCCGCTGACGTCGTCGAATACTGCCGCGAGGTCGGCAAGGAGACCGGTGCCGTCGTCGAGTACGGTGAGGACAGAGAACTCATCAAGGGCGCGGACGCGCTCTACACCGACATCTGGGCCTCCATGGGCGAAGAGGACAAGATCCCCGAGCGCGTCAAGCTGCTCACGCCTTACAAGGTCACGGGCGAGGTGATGAAGGCCACCGAAAACCCCGACTGCATTTTCCTGCACTGCCTGCCGTCCTTCCACGACTTCGACACCACCATGGCCGCTTCCCAGAAGGAGCTCGGCTACGATATCCGCGAGGTCACGGACGAGGTCTTCCTCTCCCCGAACTCCAAGGTCTTCGACGAGGCCGAGAACCGCATGCACACCATCAAGGCCGTCATGGTCGCGACGATCGGCAACGTCTGATCTGTTCAGGCCGCTTTCAAAAAAGCATAAAAGAACGGGAGCACTTCGTGCTCCCGTTCTTTTTTCCGCTTTGTTTACTGTTCCGGCGCCTTCCAGTCGCGGGTCTCGCGCAGCGCCGTCCACTGCTCGTCGGCAGCGGCCCACTTGGCATTGCGCTCGTAGTCATGGCTGTTGGTCGCCTCCTGCATCGCAAGATAGAACCAGTCGCCCGGGTTCGCGTCGGGCCAGATCTGCATCACGCCGCGCGAGAGCAGATGGCTCTCCTCGGACGGGACACGGTCGAGCACGCGGTTGATCATCGTGGCGGTCTCAGCACGGGTGATGTTGCGCTGGGGGCCGAACGTGCCGTCGGGATAGCCCGCGATCCAGCCGTTGCCCGCGGCGAGCCTGATGTACGCCTCCGCCCAGTGGCCCGCGATGTCAGAGAAGCGGCTCTCGCTCTTGTCGAGCTTGGCGAACAGCGAGATGATCTTTGCCATCTCCGCGCGCGTGATGGGCGCGTCGGGGCGGAACGTGCCGTCGGGATAGCCGTCCACGATGCCGGCCTTCGTCATGGTGGAAACCGCGGTGTTATACCACGCGTCAGACGCCACGTCGGTATATCCGTTGGTCTTGGTCAGGTTCGCGCTGCGGCTCTCCTCCGTCAGCAGGCGGAAGAAGATGGTCGTCGCCTCGGCGCGGGTGATCTGGCCGTTCGGCTGCACCGTGCCGTCCGGATAACCGATGATGTAGGCGAAGTGGTCGTCCGTGTTCAGGCCGAGAGCATCCTCATCGGGAATCTCCACCTTGGGCTGCTCCGGCTGGGTGGGATGGCCGGGCGTGTGGTTCTTGGCAAAGGCAGCGTGGATCGTGTGGTCGGCCACCACCTCTTTAAACGTGTACGTGCTCACCGCGCCGACGCTCTTGCCGTCCACCAGCACGTCCTTGATGTAATAGCCGGAATCTGGCGTGATGGTAAAGGTCTTGCTTTCGCCCTTGGGCACGGTGACTGCGCCCTCGGGGTCGATCGCACCGTGCTCGCCAGCCGTTGCGGTGATAATGCGAACTTCATCGACCTTGACCTGCAACAGATGCGCTCCGTCCGTCGCATTGGCGTTCCCAACACCGATACCGTTATTTGCACTGAGATAGAATGGCGTATCGGCCTTTTTGCCATTCACAACATGATAACCGAACACCACTACAAGATAGTAGTCATTATAGCCCTCATAGGAGCTGCCTTCATATCTCGCGTGTTCCGTCTTTGCAATGGGAATGGTATTATGCTTGCCGTCCACATATTGAATTTTCACATTGCTCGTTGCGGCAGAAAAGCGCTTCTGTTCTTCCGTGCTTCTCGGGCCGTTCAGAGTGTTCTTTCCGTCCCCGAGCGATACTTCGTCAAACCAGTAGTACTCAAAGTAAACATAATCCTCGTCAGTGCCCTGATTCTCCTTCAGCAGTGGATGATCGACCTGAATACCGATCGTATGCTCCTTGCCGTCGCCGATGGTCACGGTGAAGGGCTGGTCAGCATCGACAACTTCGGTTTTTCCGTCTACCAGATAGGAGATCGTGGGGTTCGCAAGCTTGTATTCACCACTGACAGTTGCACGATCAGACGGATTATCCTTAGCTTCAAGCTTTTCATTTTCATTTAATACCTGATAGGAACTACGCAACTTCCAGCCACCGACATACTCATAGCCAGGGCGCTCATTACCGGACGTTGCTCCATTCGTATCAGGAAGCTTATAGTTATTGTTGAAATCCCAAAGCTTAGTTGCAGGATTATAAGTCCAGCCAAGAAGCGCATGGTTCAAGTGCTGTTCTTGTTTACCGAGGGGAGAAAATGTAATCTTTATAGGATAAGTGCAGATTTTTTGCAGTTTTGAACCATATCCTACTTGTGTAGAATACGCCGCAAAACATTTATTGTCCGGAAGTACAATGATGCGATCGCAATCACTCGGAGGAGTTATGGCACTATTAGCGTACCCGCTATAATCTTCGTTTTTCCAAGGATCTACTGTCTTCTCAAAGATGATCTGCGTGATATGCTCATCGTAAAAAGCACCCTCGCCAAGTGTTGCTACGCTGGCAGGAATGATAACCTTAGCATCTACTCCATCAGCAAAGCAGTTCTTGAAGCACTGATAGCCAATGGTTGTTAAGCCTTCCGGCAGCTCAAACACGACGCCTTCCGGAGAACCGGCCAGTCGCATGACCTTCAAAGATCTGCAATCCGTGAATACGGAAGCGCCGTCCGAATTACCAAGACTTGTCAATGTATTGGAGAAAATAAACGTTTCCAAAGACTTGCAATCACCAAACGCAAATTTACCGATGACCGTTACCTGAGTATTGGACAGGTCAACCGATGCCACCGGAGAGTGCATAAATGCCTGATTGTCGATCTTCTCCAGATTGGTTGCATTGCTGAAATCGACAGCAACAACTCTTTTTCCATTAAAAGCATTTTGACCGATACTTGTCACCGCTACGCCGCCAATTTCCGCAGGAATGGTAACGGAAAGGGGCTTATCCTTATTTTCGGCAAGCCAATCCGCATCAATGCCCGTGATCACGCCGTTAGCTTTATCAAAAAACAACTTATCCGTGGGAACAGCAATCGGCGTGTCCTCTGCCGCGGGCGCGGCCAGCAGCATGGGCACAGCCTCCACAGGGGCGGCCTCTTCCTCTTCCACGCCCGCAACAGGCGCCAGCACAACTTCGCCGTCTTCCGCCTCTCCCGGCGCGTCCATCGCCAGCATGCTGACAGGAAGCAAAGTCAGCACCATGGTGGCTGCCAGCAACCATGTCAAAAACAACTTGCCGAACTTCTTCTCTCTCATAAAAAAATCCTCCCTCTTGTCCCTGTGGACCCGAGGAAGGAGAGTTCTCCGTCTTAGGCAGCCCGGCTGTCGTGCGGCTTGCGCCGTTTAGACCCGTGGCTTTGCGACACCGGCTTTCGCCGGCTGTGCCTTTTTCTGTACGCTTTGCCCCACTTTCGCGAGCCGCACAGATCATTCGATTGATAAATTTATTATAGCACTCAAAAAATAATCTTCAAGCGGAATCCCGTCGAATTTTGTCGGCAGTAAAACTTTTAATACCTGTTGAGTTTTGTCACGTTTCAGAAATACCTTGCAGTTTAATCGGTTTTATGACAGAACAGGAGGGGCGGATCGCTCCGCCCCCTGTCCTCTCTCAATCTCGTCTCTCTCGTTCACTTGCAGTACTGGCGCAGATCATAGCACAGGCGCTCGGCCTCCTGCTCGCCGCGGGCGACGATCGCCACGGCGTCGTTGCCGGAGATGCAGCCGAGCATATCGGGCAGCTTCATCGCGTCGATAGCCGCGCCCGCCGCATCGGCGAGCCCCGGCAGCGTCTTGAGCAGCACAACGATCCCCGCGTAGTCCACGCCCACGCTGCACTCATTCAAAATGAGCTTCAGGCGCTTCGTGTTGTCGATGTGGTCGGCCTTGCCGGATACGGCGTAGCGGCTGCGGCCGCCGCCGATCGGCTCCTTATAAAGGTACAGCTCCTTGATATCGCGCGAGACGGTCGTCTGCTTGCTCTCGATGCCGCACTCGGCGAGACGCGCGATGAGCTCCTCCTGCGTCTCGATATTGTACTTTTCGATCAGCTCCAGGATCTTCTCTTGTCGCTTGCTCTTCATGGCTCTCTCCCATTTTCCTCCGTCCGGCCAGCTGCCGGCGCGGATGAGCTCTTCTCTCTTCTTTCTTCTCTCGTTCTGCGGTGGAATTTTTTACAGGTCGTCGCGGTTGACGGGGCAGGACATGCAGCGCGGGCCACCGCGGCCGCGCGACAGCTCGGCAGACGGCACGGTCAGCACGTCGAGGCCGTGCTTTGCGAGCAAGTCGTTCGTCACATAGTTGCGCTCATAGGTGATGACGCGGCCCGGCGCGATACACAGCGTGTTCGAGCCGTCGTTCCACTGCTCGCGCTGCGCGGCCATCAGGTCGCCGCCGCCGCAGCGGATCAGGTCGACCGCGGGCAGCTTGAGCTCGAGGGCCAGAATGTCCTTGAGCTCTTCCTTGATCGCGCCGAAGCGGAGCTCGCCGTGCTCGTCGAGCGTCATCTCATAAACGCTCAGCGGGCCCTCGATCTCGGGATGGATGGTGAACTTGTCGTAGTCGACCATCGTGAAAACCGTGTCGAGGTGCATGAACGCGCGCGTCTCGGGAATATCGAAGGCGAGCACCTTCTTAAAGTCGGAATTTTGCAGAAGATTGCGCGCAAACGTCTCCGCGCCGGAGACCGTCGTGCGCTCGGACAGGCCGATGGCCACGATGTCCTTCGACAGCACGAGCACGTCGCCGCCCTCGATGGAATAGCTGTCGGACAGGTCGTACCACATCTTGTTGTCCTGCGTGGCAAAGTCGCGGTTGTAGAGGAACATGTACTTTAAGAGCAGACTCTCGCGTTTGCGCGCAGGGGTATGCATGCGGTGGATGTTGATGCCCTCGCCCACGCAGGCGCCGGGGTCGCGGGTGAAGTACAGGTTCGGCATCGGGTCGGAGACGAACGGATAGTCGTCGTCGACTAAGTCCATCAGCGACGTCGGCTGCTTGGTGGCGACCTCGCAGCGCTTGATGCCCGCGATCATCTTCGTCACCATCTGCTTGGGCGGCATGTCGAGAAGTAAGCTCGTCATGCTCGCGCGCAGTCCCTTGGCGTGAATTTTGCTGATGTTCAAAAAGTCGTTGACGAGCTGGATCTGGCGCGCGGGGTCGGCGATGGCCTTGGCGACCTCGTCGACATAGTAGATGACCTCGACGCCGTTTTCGCGCAGGACCTCGGCAAAGCGGTCGTGCTCCTCCTGGGCGACCTTTAAGTACGGGATGTCGTCAAACAGCAGGCGCTCGAGCGTCGCGGGCGTCAGCGATTCCAGCTCCTCGCCGGGGCGGTGCAGCAGCACCTTGTTGAGCTTTCCGATCTCGGAAAAGTTATGGATGCCTGAATACATAAGTCGTGCTCCCTTTCCCGGGATGCCGGCGGCTCTCTCATCGACCGCCCGTACACCCCGACCTGTTTTCCCTGTCCGTGCCGCCGGAGCTCCCCGACGGTCCGCGGATCGTTTTACCGTTATTACGCAGTAAAGTATACACGTTCAAAAGGCGCTTGTGATGTATCAGTGCTTTTGCCATTTCGTGTGCCAGTCATTCCTCCAGCTCTTCTTCCAGCGCTTTGCGCAATACGTCCATGCCCTGCCCCAGCCGCTCATAGGATTCATAGGAGTAGTTGATGCGGATATGGTCGCGCCCGCCGTTCTTGCAGGGGTAAAAAACGTGTCCGGGGATCAGCGTGACGCCCATGTTGTAGGCCCTGCGGATAAAGCGCTTGCTGTCCACCCCGTCCGGCAGCCTGCACCAGACATATACGCCGCCTCTCGGCTTTGTATAACTCACGCCGAGCGGCGCAAGCTCGTCGAGCTTTTGGCATACCAAGTCTCGATTCGTGCGGTAGACGTCGCGAAATTTCAAAAGCGACGTGTAGTAAATGCCGTCGTCAAGGTACATGCCGAGGAGCTTTTGCGTCATCCAGTCCGAGGCCATCAGCCGCACGGAGACGAGATAGCTCAGTGCGCGGATCAGATCGCGGTTGCCCGTGACGAAGGCAAGGCTCAGCCCCGGGATGAACGTGAGCGAGAACGAATAGATGTAAATAACATTTCCCGTCGTGTCGAAGGCCTTGATCGGCGGGAGCTTATCGCCGTCGTAGACGAGTTCGCTCGCCGCGTCCTCCTCCACGATCGGCACGCGGTAGCGGTTCGAGAGCTCAACGATCTTCTTGCGCCGCTCGAGCGACAAAATGTTTCCCGTCGGGTCGTGGTAGCTCGAATTGACGAAGATGAGCCGCGGGCGCGTCTGCGTGAGTAAGCTTTCGAGCACCTCGCAGTTCATGCCGTTCTCGTCGACGGGAACGGTCAGTATCTTCGCGCCCGCAAGCTCCATCACGCGGTACATGTCCGGGTGCACCGGCTCTTCCATCACCACGCTGTCGCCGGGCTTGACGAGCAGCGTCACGATAAAGTCGAGCGCCTGATTCGTCTCCGAGAGGATCTGAATTTCGCCCGAGGACGCCTTCACGCCCTTCGTGCCGAGAAAGGCCACGAGCTTCTGCCGCAGGAATTTATCGCCCTTATAGGGGCTGAAAAAATACTGGCACGGGCCGCTGCCCGTGAGCAGCGCCGCGATATCGCCCGCAACGCGCTCGGACGTGTACACCTCGCGCGAGGCGACGCCGCTGCCGAGGGAATAGTGGCTCTCGTCCGTAAAGCGCTGGAACAGGTCGTCAAATGTCTTTTCCATGTCGAGGTACTTTTCCGCCACCTCGCTGACCCAGTTAACGCGGCCGGGCTGCGCGCCCTCGCCGCCCCTTTCGTCCTGCGCGTCATTTTCGTCGTTTGCCGCGGCCACGATGTAGCCCACGCCCTGGCGCGACTCGATCCACGCGTCGCTCTTGAGCTCACTGTAGGCCTTGACCACGGTGTTGCGGTGCACATCCAAGATCTGCGCGAGCGCGCGCTCGCTCGGCAGCGCGCTCCCGCGGGGCAGCGCGCCGCTGATGATCTGCGACTTGATCTGGTCGGCGATCTGCAGATAGACCGGCACCTTCGAAAACTTGTCGATGCTGACTTTCATGTACTTCTCTTCTCCCTCTCGCCGGCAGGCCGCGCTCTCACCCGCAGCCGTCGGAATTTGCGTTGGTCTCGCAGAGGTCTCTCTGTTCGCATTTTACCACATAGTCGTGTGCGTTGTACAGTCGTTTTTGTGCATATGACATAAAATCCAAAAAGAAAGAGCCAAGGCATCCCGATGAGATGCCTCGACTCTTTCAGGTCAGCAACCTGAGTAAGGGAAAAGAAGCTTTTCCTTTTTAGAACAGCAGATGCGCGATGGGGCAGACGATCAGCAGACTGATGATGGTGCGCTCCAGGAAGATGACGAACAGCTCCCAGATGTTGAGAGGAAGCTTGGAGCCAAGGATCAGGCCGCCGACCTCGGAGAGGTAAAGCACCTGCGTGACGGAGACGACCGCGACAATAAACTTGGCCATCTCGCTGGTGCACTCCGCGATCAGGACGGCGGGGGTGAGCATATCGGTGAAGCCGACGATCATCGTGGAGGCGACTGCATTCGCTTCGGGCACCTGAAGAAGCTGGAGCAGGGGGCGGAACGGGATGCCGAGCCATTCAAAGATCGGCGTGTAGTTGGCAAGGATCAGAGCGACAGTACCGATGGCCATGACGGAGGGCAGAACGCCGAACCACATGCTGCAGGCGTTCTTGGCGCCGCTCTTGAAGAATTCACCGATGCCCTTGTGCTCGGCAACGCGCTTCATGGCGAGGTCCATGCCGTACTCGACGTTGCTCTTGTAGCCCTCAGGAAGAGTGTCGGGAGCAGCCTTGCCTTCGACTAAGTACGTGTTGGGCTTTTTGCGCAGGGGGTAGAGGTAGGGACACACGATCGCGCAGACGATACCGACGAAGCAGACGATCAGGTAGTAGATGCCGAAGTAATCGAGCAGCCCCACCGTATCGAGAACGACGAGGGTAAACGTGATGGAAACAGCGGAGAACAGCGTGGCGATGATGCTCGCTTCCTTGGCGGAATAGTAGCCGCCTTCATACTGGTTGCAGGTGAGCATAACGCCGAGCGTACCGTCGCCGATCCAGGAGGTGATGCAGTCGACCGCCGCGCGGCCGGGAACCTTGAACAGGGGGCGCATGACCTTGGTGAGCAGCGCGCCGACGAACTCCAGCAGGCCGAAGTCGAGCAGCAGCGGCAGCAGCAGGGCCGCGATGACGAAGATGATAACGAGCGTTGTGAGCAGGTCATAGAGGACGAAGCCGCCCTGACCGCCGCCGGTGATCATACCGATGAGACCCACGTCTTCCTCGCCGACACCCAGATAGGTGAGCCACACGAAGATGACCGCGAGCACGCGGAGCACGACCCAGATGGGTTTGCAGGCGAAGCATTCCTTCATGATGTCGCTATTCATAATGAATTTGGGTTTTGCCAGCGCAATGAGGGACATCACTGCCGAAACGGTGAGGATCAGCACGCACAGCAGCGGCAGGAAGCCGCCGATGTAGCCCGAGATGATGTCGGCAAGGATCTTGACCACAACGGTCCAATCGCCGTCAGCATTCTTCACCGGGATCATAAACAGGATGATACCAGTGATCGACGGGATGATGAACAGAGCTTTCAGTTTCGCGTTACTTTTGGTTTCCATTCTCTCTCCTCCTTCATATTGGCAAGTCGGGCCGGAAGGCGGTCTCTCTCATAGCCGCTTCCCCGGCAGACAGCTCTTGCCTTTACTTTATACGAATTCAGCAGTAAAGCAAGTGCCAGCAACGTTCTCAATTTGTATACCAGCAATAAATTTCTCCATTTTGTCATTCACTTTTTTGTCGAACCTGTATGTATCTTTTTTGCTTTTTGGGAAAAAGCCCATTTTCCCTTGCCGTTTCAGGGATTTTGGAGAAGAAAAAGGGAGACGCGATACGCGTCTCCCTCCCGTTTGCTTTATTGCAAGTTTTCAACGTCCTTCTTGCCGACCGCCATGCGCTTCCATTGCTCAGGAAGGCCCGGCGCGATGAGCGGGAACAGATTTTCCGTGTCCGACGTCGGCTGGATGTTATAGGTGCCGTACTTGTTGACAAGATCGGCGCAGTCGTCCGGCTGGCCGAAGCGCGCCTTGAGCATCGGCGCCAGGTCATACGGCATGCCAGGGTCTTTTCGCGGCATAAAAATCACCTCCGGACTTAGTATGTCCGGAGGCGGCAGATTTTTTCGATTTGTCTCGCTCACGCGCGCAGCGTTTTGGGGTACACGCCCGCGTCGTGTAATTTCTGAAGCTCGCGCTGCACCATTTCCTTATCCTCGTGATACGTCATGCCGAACCAGCGCGCGCTCGAGCGCAGAACGGAGACACTGAGCTCACCGCGGTCGATGAGCTCGCCGATCAGGCTCGGCAGCAGGCACTCTTTTTTGAGCTCGCCGTCGGGCAGCGCGCGGAGGAAATCCTTAAAATACGCGTCCAGCTTTTCAAACAGCCACGGCGTAAAGCCCCAGAAGTTCATCGAGACCGGCGTCTCGGGCGCGTAGACCGGGCCGTCGCCGTTTTCCTGAATGTCGCGGATCTTGCCGTCATCGCAGGGCTTTAGGTGGAACGTTTCGACCACGCGGTCGAGCATCCCCTGTTCGTTCACATGGCACACACCGCGCGTGACCGTGCCGTGCTCGCTCACGGTGTTGCAGAGGTCGTATCCGACCATCGTGCCCTCGCCGCTTTCGGCGAGCTTTGAGAGCTCGGCGTAGATCGTCTTGAACGCGTCCACGCCGTAATAGTCGTCGGCGTTGATAACGACGAACGGCTCGTGCACGAATTCGCGCGCGCATAAAAGCGCGTGCACCGTGCCGAACGGCTTGACGCGATCAGACGGCACCGTGTAAAAATCGGGCACGCTCGAAAAATCCTGATACGCATAGCAGACCTCGACATTGTCCCCGTCCGCCGTTTTGCGCGCGGCAAGGTGCTTGCCGACCATGTTCTCCATCAAGTCGCGCATGTCGGGCTTGATGATGAAGACCACCTTCGTAAAGCCCGCGCGCAGCGCGTCGAAAATGGAGTATTCCATCAAAATTTCACCGTTCGGGCCAATGCCGTCCACCTGCTTATTGCCGCCGTAGCGCGAGCCCATGCCCGCCGCCATAATGACCAGCGCTGCTTTCATAAAAACAAAACTCCTCTCAAAGTTCTCGATCTCGTTGTTCCGAGCTGCGCACCGCGCGCTCGTCTCCGCCCATCATAGCGTATCCGAACCGGCATTGCAACCGTCTTTTTCGTCTCTTGTCTTTTGCCGCAGGCGTGTTATACTGGTGTAACTATTTCTTAACACCGAGGTCACACCATGGAAGGATTTCTGCACGCGGTCTCTTCCGTCACCATCATCCTGCTGCTGACGGCGACGGGCTATTTCTGCGCGGCGCGGGGCTGGATGGGCCCGCAGGCCAAGGCCTTTATCGGCAAGTTCACGCTCTCTGTCGCCATCCCCTGCATGTCGGTCTACGGGCTGACGAATAACCTGACCCGTGATCTTCTGGTTCAGTCGGGCAGCTTTCTGCTCGTGCCGCTGCTCGGCACCGTGGTCATCACGATCCTGTCACTGCTCGTCGGCAGGCTCTTGAAGCTGCCGCGCAAAAAGCTCGGCGTTTTTATGATGATGTGCTCGGTGTCGAACGCCATCTTCGTCGGCCTTGCGATGTGCACCGAGCTCTTTGGCGACACCTGCACGCCCTACGTCATGCTCTACTACCTCGTCAACACCAGCTTTGTCCAGCTGCTGTTTCTCTCGCTTGTGCGCTGGTCGGGCGAGAGCCGCGGCTTTGACCTCAAGATGCTCCAGAAATTCCTGACCACGCCCGCCGTCATCGCCGTTTTCGTCGGCCTCGCGCTCGTGTGGTTTGAAGTGAGGCTCCCCTCGCTCGTGATGAGCTACTGCCGCTATATGAACAACCTCGTCACGCCGCTGGCGCTGCTGCTCACGGGCTATATCATCCACGACATCGGGCTCAAAAATGTCCGGCTCGACCGCGACTTAGGCATTGCGATGGTCTTCCGCTTCCTGCTCGCGCCCGCCCTCTCGGTCGCGCTGTGCAGGGCGTTCGGCGTGACGGGCCTTGCTCACGACGTGCTCATCGTCGAAACGGCGATGCCGGTCGTGACGCAGACGGTCGTCGCCGCCGCGGAATACGGCGCGGACGAGGAATTCGCCGCGCAGGGCGCGGCGCTCTCCACGATCGCGTGCTTTGTCGTGATTCCTGTGCTGATGCTGATTTTGTAATCAAAAAAGTGGCAAAGCCACTTTTTGAGAAGGTTTCGCTGCGTTCTGTGCCTCGGTTGTCCGCTAAAAGCGGACAATTCGACCTTACACCGTTGCGGCACCACGATTCCCGCGCCCTTGCAGGCGCGCCAATCGTGCCGCTTCCTCGAAACCGACTTGCTGTTTCCGCCGCTGGCGGCACTTCGCCGGTTTCCACTTTGCGCAAAGAGTTTTCTGCCAGAAGGTGAATTGCCCCGCAGCGGGCAAGAGAAGCCCCTCTGGAGGGCGCACATGTCGCGGCGGAAAACCGATTTGAATTTATTTCGTGCCGTGCGCGGCACCTGGGCAGCCGTTGGCAGCTTTGCTGCCTTACGGATGCTGCGTACCCCTTGCGGGTAAAAACTCTGCGAGGCTCTCTACCCTGAAAAGAATTCCGCGCCGTGGGTGCGGGGATTTTTTTATCTTCAATTTCCGATCAGTGCGGACAGGCCGCCGGTTCTCAGTTCGTCTTTGTAGTAGTTGAGCTCATCGCCGATGAGCTCGTCGAGCACGCGCATGCCCAGCACCTCGACAGGGGCCTTGTCGTCCGTCAGGATGCAGCTTCCGCCCTCATAGGGCGTGAGCTTCGAGTAGACCGTGCGCATCATATCGGCATAGTCGCTGTCCTTGAGCTTTGCGATGCTGCGCAGGAACGTCTCCTCCCAGTCATCCGCGTTCGTGCAGAAGACCTCGGTATTCGTGTTGCCTCTCACCGGAGCGGTGACGGTGTGCTGGAAGACACTCGCCATCGTGTCGCAGAGGTATTCGTTGATCGAGCCGTCCTCCGCGGACGTCATGTTGAGGTTCACGACCATCACGCCGTTCGGCTTCAAATGAGAGCACACCTCGTTGAAAAACTCGACGCTCGAGAGCTGGAACGGGATGGTGATATCCTGATAGGCGTCCACCATGATGACGTCAAACTTCTCCTTCGACGCGGCAAGGTACGCGCGCCCGTCCTCGACCGCGACGGTCACGCTGCCTGGAAGTCCGAAGTAGTCCTTCGCGATGTCGGCAATTTTTTTGTCGATCTCCGCGCCCTGCACACTCGCGCCGGGGAAATAGCGCGTGCAGTAGCTCGCGTACGTGCCAGAGCCCATGCCGAGGATCATCACGCTGCGGTTTTCGTTGTCCGTGCCGTCCATGCCCGCCATGCAGGGCGCGGCGAGCGCGTAGTCATAGTACATGCCCGTCAGCGCGTCGCCCTTGACCTGCACGCTCTGCACACCGAAGAGCACGTTCGTCGAGAGCGTCGTGCGTTTCGCGTCGTCCTGCACCTGCAAATAGTTGTAGATGGACTCGTCCTCAAGCGTGATGTCGCTCTGCCAGAAGGCGAAGCTGTAAGACGGCAGGGCAAAGCACAGTCCAGCGATCAAAAGGACGGAGACGATCCCCGGCACGCTCTTTTTCTTCTCGAACACGAAGTACGCGATGCCGATGGCCGCGAGCACACCGGAGAAGATCAAAAACGTTGCCGCCGTGCCGACGGCGGGGATCGTCACAAACGTCGGCACGAAGGTTCCGATGATGCTGCCGATGGTGTTGAGCGCGTTGAGCCTGCCCACGGTCTTGCCCGTGTCGTCGAGATTGTCGACCGTGAAGCGCGTGAGCGACGGCGTGACGGTGCCGAGCAGCACGCACGGGAACGCGAAGATCACAAGGCACGCCGCGAGCGCCGCCCAGACGAGGAAGTTTTTCGTCACAAAAAGCGCCAGCAGCAGCGAGATGCCCGCGATCAGGTACCGTCCCACAAACGGGATGAGCGCGATCCAGATGGCCGCGATGATGAGGCGGCGGTAGAGCTTATCGGGCGTCGCGCTCTTGTCGGCGAGCTTGCCGCCCCAGACGTTGCCGATGGCCATCGCGATCATAATGACGCCGATGATAACGGTCCACACGATCTGCGACGAGCTGAAGTACGGGGCCATGAGCCTGCTCGCACCGAGCTCGACCGCCATGACGGACATACCGGCAAAAAATTCGGTCAGGTATAAAAAGTATTTGCTGCGGATGAGTTTATTTTCCATGCAGGACCTCCCTGTCGTTTCGTTTGTGCCGTCTTCGGTGTAGACAGAGAAATTATAACATGCCTGAACCGCTTTGCACAACGTTTTTGCCGCGTATTCATTCCCGATGCGCATATTCCCCTTCTGCACGCATATAGATGGAGCAACATGAGTCAGGAGTGTGCTGCATGAAGGGTAACATGGAAGAGCGCGCCTGCGCGCTGGCCGCCTACATCATCGAAAACCGCGCCACCGTGCGCGCCGCGGCAAAAAAGTTCGGCGTGAGCAAGTCCACCGTGCACAAGGACTTACAGGACCGCCTGCCGCAGTTCAACCGCAGCCTATACTTGCAGGTCAAGGAGGTGCTGGAGGTCAACAAGGCCCAGCGTCACATCCGCGGCGGCATGGCCACGCGAAAAAAATACAAGGGATTTTGAAACTTTTTTCGACTTTTTGCGTCTAACATAAAAGTGTGACTCCTGCGCGGCAAAATTACTCTTGCACAATTCCGCCGCGCAGGGTAGAATGCATTATTGTAAACCAAAAGAAAAATGATCGGAGCAACAAGATGAGAAAGCAGGACTATTACGAGCCAATCATCGGCCGCGAAAGCGAGCCGCGCCGCAGGCCGAAGAAAAAGAAGAAACGCGCAAATCGCGGTGAGCGCGTCGTCGTCACGCTTCTGTCGCTTCTTTTCCTGACCGTGGCCATTGTGGCGACGGTCAAGTACGTCGTGCGCGCGCCTGAGCCCGTCACGGACAACGAGGACCAGCAGACGCAGCAGGACGGCACGGCGGAGGACAGCGACGCCATTCAAACCATTTCTAACGGCAAAGAGCGCAAAAAATACTGCTATACGATCCTCGCCTACGGTGTGGACAACGACGCCGGCGGCAGCGACACGAACATGCTCGTGCGCTTTGACGCGGAGAACAAGAAGATCGACGTCGTCAGTCTGCCGCGCGACACGCTGATGAGCAACGGCCACAAGCTCAATTCCTCCTACAATAACGGCGGCACGGAAAAGCTGCGCAGCAACATTGAAGATATGCTCGGCATCCCCGTGGACTTCTACGTCTCCGTCGACCTGAAGGGGTTCATCGCGCTCATCGACCAGATCGGCGGCGTCGACTTCGACGTGCCCGAGGATATGGACTACGACGACCCCTACCAAGATCTGCACATTCACTTCAAGGCCGGTCTCCAGCACCTGAGCGGCCAGCAGTCTATGGAGGTCGTGCGCTTCCGCCACAACTCCGACAAGGATAACCCCGGCTACGGCGGGCGGCAGGATATCGGCCGCATCGGCACGCAGCAGGCGTTTTTGAAGACTGTGGCGCAGAAGCTGATGAAGATTGAAAACGTTCCCGCGATGGCGGAAACGTTCTTAAAATATGTCAAGACCGACCTGACGCTCGGCAACCTCGTGTGGCTCGCCAACCAGGCGCTCTCCATGGGCGGGACGGACGCCATCAGCTTTGCCACGCTCCCCGGCGACGGCGCGGGCTGGTACAAGGGCAAGTCCTTCTACACGCTCTATCCCGAGCAGGTACTCGAGATGACGAATTCGATGCTCAACCCCTACGCTACGGATATCACCGCCGACGAGCAGAACATTTTAGTCCCGTGATCCCCGTGAAATTTTGAGAATGTGAGAAAGAGAGAGCAAACGCCATGAAGTTCCGCTTTGCGCTGCTTGTCGCGGCGCTCGCGCTTGCGCTGAGCATCAGCGCCTTTTCTTACAGCGAGGAGCCCGCGCAGGACACTGCCGCTCCCGCACAGGAGGAGACGACGAGCGAAGACAGCGCCCCGTTTGTGCTGCTTCGCGTCTACGAGGGCCAGTTTGCCGACGTGAAAGACGGCGACTGGTTCGCCCCCTCGGTCGTCTCGGCCTATGAATACGGCGTACTCAACGGCCGCGGCGAGAGTTCCTTTGCGCCAAGCGGCAATGTGACGATCGCCGAGCTTTTGACCATCGCCGCGCGGCTGCGCGCCATCTACACGACCGGCAGCGACGCGGTCATCCCCACAGCGAAGGAGAATGAGGCGTGGTATGCGCCGTATGTCTCGTATTTGAAGAGCCAGAATTTGCTCGACAACAGCTTTGAGGGCTTCTACCTCCTGCCCGCGTCGCGCGCGCAGATGGCGGGCATCTTTGCCTTCGCCGTGCCGGAGGAATGGTACACCGAGCCCAACGCCTCGCTCGTCACCTCGGCCTACTCGAGCCGCGACTACATCGCCGATGTGACGGACAAAACGCCCTACCGCAGCGAAATTCTGCTGATGTACCGCCGCGGGCTGCTCTCCGGCATGGACGCAAAGGGCAGCTTTTATCCCGACCGCAGCGTCAGCCGCGCGGAAATTGCGGCGCTTCTGACGCGCGTTGTCAAACCTGAAACGCGCCTGACGCTCACGTGGACGGTCGCGCCGTATCACTCCGTCAAAAATGCGACGCTCGCAAGCCTTGTCAAAGCGCCGGCAAGCACGTCGCTCCCGACGTCTGCCAAGGACACCGCCGCCATCGACGGTTTGGTTCGCAATATGCTCGCGCGCGGCAAGCACACGATCACGCTGAACTACTCCAAGGCCCTCACCACCGCCACCGCCAGCGCGCTGACGCAGGCGTTCACCTCCCGCGTCAAAACATACTGCGAGCAGATGTACAACGCCGTCTCCTGCCGCTCGTATTCGACGGGCAAGGTCGTACTCACGTTTTCGTCCACCGCCTGTACGGACAAAACGCTCGAATCGTACCGCGCCAAGGCGCTCGCCGCCGCGATCAAGGTCCACGACTCCCTTTGGGAGAGCGGCACGCTGAGCTACGACATGAGCCAGTATGAGATCGCGCGCACGTATTTTCAATGGCTGTGCGACCACTGCCGCTACGATAACGCCGCCGCAGACGATTCCGCGAGCCATCTTGCCTACGGCGCGCTTGTCAGCGGCCTTGCCGTGTGCGACGGCTACACGGGCGCTTACAATCTGCTCTTGAAGCTCGAGGGCATCGAGTGCACCTCGCTTTTTAACGACAGCCACATCTGGACGCTCGCGACGCTGGACGGCACGCAGTACCACATCGACGTCACCTGGGGCGACCAGTACGGGCGCACGGACCTGCGCTACTTCGGCATGAGCGAGGAGCAGTCCTACCGGTGCCACCCGTGGGGCACAGCGGACAAAAAGAAATAAGGATCGACATATAGGGAGCCCTGAGACGGTATGTCTCAGGGCTCCCTTTTTTATCACCATTCGAGCTTTGTGCGCACGTGCGTCAACGGCAGGTGAAAGCTCTCCCGCAGGACGTTGCGATGTTCCGGAGGAAAGTGCTCCTCTGAAAATTCATACAGCGGCAGAACCGAACCGTACTGCTGCGCGGTCTCGTAGAACCAGCAGCTGAATTCCAGACGTTCGAGCTTCGTTTGCAGCGCCGCGATCTGCGCGCGGACGTTGTCGCGCTCTTTGGCAAGGATGTCGCGGCGGGCGCTGAGTGTCTCTCCGCCGGGCCGGATGAGCGGCAGGAACGAGCGAATCTCCTTGAGCGGAAGACCGCAGAATTTCAGGTACTCGATGATCGAAAGCGTTGCAATATCGTCGTCTGTGTACGTTCGCTGCCCATTGCTGGCGCGCGCACCGAGAGACAGCAGCCCCTCCTTTTCATAGTAGCGCAGGGTCGATGGGGCAATATTCATCATGCGTGCCACTTCTCCGATTGTATAAGGCATACGAAAATCTCCTTAAAAAACTGTTAAGATAACCGCGCGAAAACCTATTGACTTAAAGGCGACTTTAATAGTTACAGTTTACTTATCCAAATCGGTATTGTCAACAGGAATCAACGGGTAAATTCTCTTCCGTTTGTGCATGATGTTCCGGTACCGACAGTTTTTAAGAAGGAGAAAAGAAGCTATGAGAAAAATGATGCAGCGATCCCTGAGCTGTCTGCTGACTCTCGCGATGGTCGTCACGATGCTGATGACCAGCACGCTCGCAGCAGAGAAAAGCGCAAAACTGGAATTTGACTATTCCGCCAACTACGAATCCTCCAAGGTCGTCAGTCTCGAAGTCTACAAGGGCTACCCCGCAGACAGCTATGCCAAGGAAGAAGAGATCTTCTCCCAGCTCGAAGCGATCACCCCGCAGGCTGACGGCAGCTACGTCGTCACCGCTCCCGGCACCTATGCCTACCATGTGCACGGCACCGGCTACTACAACATTCTCCAGCTCTTCAACGTGACCGAGGCCGACCTCACCGCCGGCGTGAAGAAGCTTTCCGTCATCGGCGGCAAGCTCGGCGGCAACGGCTTCGAGCCGACCATCAAGCCGGAGAAGGCCCCCGCCTCCTATAAGGTAGACCTCCGCGACAGTATGCTTATCTTCTGGCCTGAGGAGATCAACAAGCACTTCGCCCTCGAGCCGCAGAACTACACCACCCCCGCCTTCGACGGCAAGCACGCCGCCAACGAGTTCACCTCTCAGGAAGAGCTGATGGCCTTCCTCAAGAAGATGGACGCCGCTTCCGGCACCATGCATCTCTACTCTGCCGGTACGACCCCGAACTACAAGTATGACCTCCCCCTGGCACTCTTCACCACCTCCGAGATCCCCGCGAACGCCACGCTCGCCGAGGCCGCCAAGATCGTCAAGGGCAACGGCAAGCTGAACGTCTGGTATCAGGCGCAGATCCACCCCAATGAGCCCGCCGCCGGTGAAGGCGCGCTCGTGATGATCGACAACTTTGTCAACGATCCCGCCTACAAGGCCCTGCTCGACAAGATCAACATCGTCATCGTCCCCCGCATCAATCCCGACGGCTCCTATCTCTTCAGCCGCGCCACCTATGACGGCTTTGATATGAACCGCGACCATATGTCCCTCAAGGCAGCCGAGCTTGCCCAGCTGCACACCGCCTACCGCCTGTTCATGAGCGAGGTTGTCCTCGACACGCATGAGTTCACCTTCTACGGCGCTTACAACGACGACTGGACGAGCGCCGGTGAATACATGGAGAATGCGGACGATCTTGAGACCACCCCCGCCACCAGCCTGAACAACAACCCCGCCGTGACGAAGATCGGTCTCGACATGGCCAAGCGCGCCTTCTCCGACGCTACGAACGCCGGCCTGCGCGTCAATCACTACGGCACCACCGTCAATAACCCCATCGGCCGCGCCTACTTTGGCCTGTTCAATGCGGTTTCCTTCCTCATTGAGACGCGCGGCATCGGCGCCGGCCGCCAGAACTTTGAGCGCCGCGTCTTCTCTCAGGAAGTTGCCACCACCTCTTACATCACCTATGCCGCCGAGCACGCCGACGAGATCATGAAGGCGGTCGCCGCCGCCCGTGCCGATGTTGTCGCCAAGGGCAAGACCTATGAGGAAAGCGACGTTCTCGCCCTCTATCAGACCAAGTCCGGCAAGACTCTGACCGACTACACCGCCGCGACCGTGCAGTACAGCGTCGCCGACGGCAGCGAGAAGGTCAGCAAGGCGTCTCCCCTTTCCCTGAACGACACTCTGACCCGCAGCCGCGTCCGCCCGACCGCCTATGTCATTCCCGCGGACACTGCCAACATTGAGAAGATCCTCTACATCATGGACAATCAGGGCGCTGAGTACTACAAGCTCAACGCCGGTACCACCGCAAGCCTCCAGCAGTACTACTATGTCGGCGACTACATGGTGAACGGCAAGGCCAAGGGCATTGAGGCCGGCCTGCGCGACACCGCCGACGTGACCTTCGCCAGCGGCGCTTATGTCTTCCCGATGGATCAGGTCGCCAGCAACGTCATCGCCATGCTTTGCGAGCCCGACGTCACCGACTCCAACGGCTACGACGGCACGCTCTATCAGTACAAGCAGATCGACTACGATAAGGACAGCAAGAACTTCCCCATGTACCGCTACACCGGCAATGACCCGCGCACCACGCTCGTGAGCAACGGCACCGCCACTGAGCCCACCCAGCCCACGCAGCCTGAGAAGCCCTCCCAGCCCGCGAGCAGCGATACCTACACCGTCATCTCCGGCGACAGTCTGTGGAAGATCGCCAGCAAGCAGCTCGGCAATGGCAACCGCTGGACTGAGATCTATGACCTGAATAAGGACACCGTCAAGTCCCCCTCGGTCATTTTCGTCGGTCAGATCCTCAAAATGCCTCTCACGGCAGTGAGCCAGTAAAAAATACGTCAGTGTTTTTTCTCCACAAATCCCCTTCGAACGGGAAAGCGCCTTCCGCGATGCGGAAGGCGCTTTCCTTTTTATTTTCAAATCTCGAATTGCTGACCGTCGCGCGTGATGCGCGCGATGATGCCCTTTTCGTCCGGATGCGCGGCGATGTAGCGGTCGATGACCTCATACTTTTTCCACATGTGCATCGGGAAGACGTGCCGCACTGTCACGTTTTTCAGCAGATACTCGATGCCGAGGCCCTCGCTGCCTTCACCAAGGCGCGGGTCAAGCGGCGCCATCGCCGCCGTGATCTCAGGCGCGATGTTGTTGTCCGTCGCCTCGTTGCGCACGGCGGAGGCGAGCTTTTCAATGGCCGCATGGTAGTGGACGGTCATGTTGTTGCAGTAAGCCTTGCCCTCGCTCTCCCAGTTCCACCAGTTGAGGTCGCCCCCGTGGTAGACCATCTTCCCCTCAGCGCGCAGAAGATAGGCATTGCCGATGTCCGTCGACTTGATGGCGCGGATGCTCAAATCCTCGCCCGCGACGTCGGTGAGCAGGATGCTGTCGGGCCGCAGGACGGTCGTGCGAGCAAAGGCCTCGTCGGAGATGTTCAGCCATTGCCGCTTGCGCTCGGTGAGGCGCGTATCGCGCGAGATGAAAAAGCGCGTGTCGGGGTACTTTTCCAAAAGTGTGAACACCTTGGCGTCGAAGTGGTCCTCGTGGCTGTGGCTCGCAAAGACGAGCAAGGGCTTTTCGGGATTTAATTCCGGCAGCGCGCCCGTGTAGTCGGGCTCGTAGGTGTAGTCAAAGAGCGTGTAGAACTTGTCCCACTCGACAAGATACGCGCTGTGGGCGATAAACGTAACGGTCATGCGGTTTCTCCTTTCGCTGTGGAGGATGGAAGTTTGCTTGTAGTATCATAGCAGACGCCGCGGCGCGGCGCAAGGGAAAAGGCTTTGCAAAATCGCGCGAATATGGTAAAATATTTGAATCTATCCCCCGACCTCAGGAAAGGAGCCGCGCGATGCTGAAAAAAGCCTATGTCGAGATCACAAACCACTGCAACCTCGCCTGCTCCTTCTGCCCCAAGACAAAGCGCGAGCCGCGCACGATGAGCGCACAGGAATTTGGCCTCGTCCTCTCGCGGCTTGAGGGGTATGTGCAGTACGTCTACCTGCATGTGATGGGCGAGCCGCTGCTGCACCCCGAGCTTACGACGCTCCTCGCCCTCGCCAAAGCGCGGGATATGAAGATCTGCATCACGACGAACGGCACGCTGCTCCAAAAGCGTTCCGATGAGCTGCTTGCCGCCGAGAGCCTGCACAAGATCAGCGTCTCGCTCCACAGTTTTGAGGGCAACGACGGCGCGGACGAGCAGGCGCTTTCTTACCTGACACAGGTCTGGAACTTTGCTGAAAAGGCCGCGAAAAAAGGCGTCATCGTCGCGCTGCGCCTCTGGAACGACGGCGGCGCGGACGCGCGCAACGGCGAAATTCTCGACTTTCTGCGCTCCCGCACAGGCGATAACTGGCCGGAGATGCGAAACGGCAGCTTTCTTCTGCGCGACCACCTGTATTTGGAGCGCGCGGGCAAATTCGACTGGCCCGATCTGAGCGCCGGCGAATCCGGCGCACAGTTCTGCTACGGTCTGCGCGACCAGCTCGGCGTGCTTGTCGACGGCACGGTCGTGCCCTGCTGCCTCGATCACGAGGGCGATGTGGCGCTGGGGAACCTCTTCACCCAGCCGCTTACCGAAATTCTGACCTCCCCGCGCGCGTGCACTCTGCGCGAGGGTTTCTCCCGGCGGAAGCCCGCCGAAGAGCTCTGCCGCCGCTGCGGCTTCGCCGCGCGCTTCAACAAATGATATGATGACAGAACATTGGGAAAACTTAAATGCCCTGACCGCGCCGCTGCTCACGTGGTATGACTTAAACGGCCGCACGCTGCCATGGCGCAGCGTCGTCACGCCGTACCGCACGTGGGTCTCGGAGATCATGCTCCAGCAGACGCGCGTGAGCGCCGTCATTCCGTACTTCGAGCGCTTTATGGCAGAGCTGCCCGACGCCGCGGCGTTAGCCACCGTGCCGGAGGAACGGCTCTTGAAGCTCTGGGAGGGGCTCGGCTACTACTCGCGGGCGCGGAATCTGCAAAAGGCGGCGAAGGTCATCGTCTCGGACTTTGGCGGCGAGTTGCCGCGCACTTGTGCAAGTCTCAAAACGCTCCCTGGCATCGGCGACTACACCGCCGCCGCCATCGCCTCGATCAACTTCGGCGAGCCGGTCGCCGCGGTGGATGGAAATCTGCTGCGCGTCGCCGCGCGCGTCAGCGGCTGCGCCGACGACATCATGGACGCGAGGGTACGAAAGCAATTCACCGCGCATCTCAACGACGCCATCGACTTAGCCCGCCCCGGTGCGTACAATCAGGCGATGATGGACCTCGGCGCGACGGTGTGCCTGCCGAACGGCGCGCCGAAGTGCGAGATCTGCCCCGCGCGAATGATGTGCGAGGCGTATAAAAACGGTCTCACGGAAATTTTACCCGTGCGCGCGAAGAAAAAGGCGCGCAAGATCGAAGAGCGCACGGTGCTGCTGCTCTTTCAAAACGGCAAGACCGCGCTGCGAAAGCGCGCGGACACGGGACTTCTCGCCTCACTCTGGGAATTCCCGAGCGTTTTGGGGAACCTCGACGAGGCGGGCGTTTCGCTTGCGCTTGCGCAGATGGGGCTTTCGGCAAAGTCCATCGAGCCCGCGGGCAGCGCGAAGCACATCTTCACCCATATCGAATGGGACATGAAGGGATATTTCGCCGACGTGACGGGCGAAAACGACGATCTATTCTGGGCGGACGCCGCGGCGTTCGACGCCGCCGCCATCCCCACCGCATTCAAGAAATTTGCCGCGCTCGTTCGCGCGCGGCTGCAATAAGAGAGGGAGAACAACGACCATGGCACAGCTTTACTTCAAATACGGCGCGATGGGCTCGAGCAAGACGGCCAACGCGCTGATGGCGCGCTTCAACTACGAAGAGCGCGGGCAGAAGACGCTCCTCTGCAAGCCCCAGCTCGACACGCGCGACGGCGACCACATGGTACACTCGCGCATCGGCCTCGAATATCCCTGCGTCTACTTCCACGAGATGCGGCAGATGGACGAGGAGGAGCTCAAGAAAAACGCCTGCATCATCGTCGACGAGGCGCAGTTTTTGACAAAGGAGGAGGTCTTATACCTCGTCCATCTCGTCGACGACTGCGGCATCCCCGTCCTCTGCTACGGGCTGCGCGCCGACTTCAAGGGCGACCTTTTCCCCGGCAGCTACGAGCTGCTTGTCATGGCCGACAAGTTAGAAGAGGTCAAAACTATCTGCTGGTGCGGCAAAAAGGCCGCGTTCAACGCGCGCTTTGACGCGCAGGGCCATGTCGTCAAGCAGGGTGCGCAGGTCGTCATCGGCGCGAACGACCAGTACATCGGCCTGTGCCGCAAGCACTGGATGCTCGGCGACCTCGGCCCCGACTTCAACGGTCAGGGCACGGGCGACTGATGCGCTGCGAGATCTGTCCCCGTCGCTGCAATGCGGAGCGCACGGCGGAGAAAGTGGGCGGCGTCTGCCGCATGCCCGCGGGCTTAGTTGTCGCGCGCGCGATGCTGCACATGTGGGAAGAGCCCGTGCTCAGCGGTAAAAACGGCGCGGGCTGCATCTTCTTTTCGGGCTGCAACTTGGGCTGCGTGTTCTGCCAGAACGGGCGCATCAGCCACGAGAATTTTGGCAAGGTCATTACGCCGGCACATCTGCGCGAGATCATGGAAGACCTCGTTTCGCAGGGCGCGCACTGCATCGATCTTGTCACGCCCACGCACTTCACCCCCTGGGTGCTCGAAGCGTTGCGTAAGCCGCTTCCCGTCCCCGTTGTGTGGAACAGCGGCGGCTACGAGCGCGTGGAAACGCTCAGAACGCTTGAGGGTAAGGTGCAGATCTATCTGCCCGACTTAAAATACGCCATGGAATGCCCCGCGCGCGAGCTTTCCGCCGCGCCGGACTACTTTGAAGCTGCCGCCGCGGCCATCGACGAGATGGTGCGTCAGGTCGGGGCGTATCAGATTGGGGACGACGGCCTGATGCGCTCCGGCGTCATTTTGCGCCACCTCGTCCTGCCGGGGCAGATGGAGAACACCAAGCGTGTCATCGACTATGTCTCGACGCATTTTCCGCCAAAGACGGTGCTCTTTTCGCTCATGAGCCAGTATACGCCGCAGAGCGGTTCGACCGGCGCGCTCGCGCGGCGCTTAAATGAGCGCGAGTACCGCACGGCGGTGCAGTACATGCGCGACTGCGGCCTGACCGACGGCTTTTGTCAGGAGCTCTCGAGCGCCAAAGAGGAATACACGCCCGTTTTCGACCTACAGGGGGTATAGGATGGCGAATCAGCTCAACTGCCTGCGCTGCGGCACGGGGATGCAATTTATCAGGCGTGAAAAATTCCAGCTCGGCCAGACCGGCTGGGTGCTCGGCGACCTGCCGAATCTCTTCGCGGGCGCGATGGAGATCGAAATTTACGTCTGTCCCAAGTGCGGAAAGCTCGAATTCTTCCAGCCCGGCAGCGACAAATTCGCAGGTACGGCGGACGAGGCAAAGACCGGCTCCGGCTATCTCCCGCCCGACGCGCCGGGCGGTCTGCCGCGCAAAAAGTGTCCCGTCTGCGGGGCGGTGCTCGACTTTGACTATGGCCGCTGCCCGTACTGTGAGCACGAATTCTGATAGCAAATTGTAATATTCTTTCTCATCAATACAAGGAGGACTCGATATGGAGCGTGTCAGCAAGCGGAATTACTACTTAGACATCGCGCAGACGGTGCTTGAGCGCGCGACGTGCCTGCGCCGCGTCTACGGCGCGATCATCGTCAAAAACGACGAGATCATCTCCACCGGCTACAACGGCGCGCCGCGCGGACGCAAGAACTGCGTCGACCTCGGCTATTGCACGCGCGAGCAGCTCAAGGTCCCGCGCGGCGAGCGCTACGAGCTCTGCCGCAGCGTCCACGCCGAGGCGAACGCCATCATCTCCGCCCAGCGGCGCGACATGGTCGGCGCGACGATCTATTTAGTCGGCCGCGACGCGCGCAGCGGCGAGCTGCTGCACGACGCGACGAGCTGTCCCATGTGCCGCCGCATGATCATCAACGCCGGCATCGACGAGGTGGTGATCCGCCGGACGGAGGAGGAGTTTGATATCGTTCCGGTGCAAAAGTGGATCGACGAAGACGACTCGCTATAACTTCAAAAAAGCGGCAAAGCCGCTTTTTTGAAGGAGTTTCGCTGCACTTCGTGCCTTGCCGTCCGCAGGGCGGCTGCGACACGCGCTCCGCGCAAAGAGTAATTTGTCACGCACATGTCGCGACAAATTACGATTGAAATTTATTTCGCGTCTGCGGACGCGAAAATCTGCGATGCGTTATGCCTGTTTGCCGCCTGGGGGCGGCAAATGCGGCGATCCTACTCTTTCAAATCGAAAAAGTGCGGTGCTTATGGCGCCGCGCTTTCTTCTTTTGGGGAAAAATTCTGTAAAACCTTGCAAATACCGCCCTTTCGGTGGTAGACTGTAAATAATTACGCCCCGCTTTCATTCGGCGCGGGCAGAAAAGAGGAAAACACCAATGGACAAGAAGAAATTCTATATCACGACCCCCATCTACTACCCCTCCGACAAGCTCCACATCGGCCACACCTACTGCACCGTGGCGACCGACGCGATGGCGCGCTACAAGCGCCTGACGGGCTATGACGTCATGTTCCTGACCGGCACCGACGAGCACGGCCAGAAGATCGAAGATAAGGCCAAGGCCGCGGGCGTGACCCCGCAGCAGTTCGTCGACAACATCGTCTGCGGCGAAAAGGGCATCCTCGATCTGTGGAAGCTCATGAATATTTCGAACGACCGCTTCATCCGCACAACGGATGACTACCATGTCGAGGCCATCCAGAAGATCTTCAAGAAGATGCACGACAACGGCGACATCTACAAGGGCACCTACAAGGGCAAGTACTGCAAGCCCTGCGAGAGCTTCTGGACGGAGAGCCAGCTCGTTGACGGCAAGTGCCCCGACTGCGGCCGCGAGGTCGAGGACGCCGAGGAAGAGGCCTACTTCTTCAAGCTTTCCAAGTACGCCGACCGCGTGCAGCACCTGCTTGAGGACACCGACTTTCTCCAGCCCGCCTCTCGCGTCAACGAGATGGTCAACAACTTCATCAAGCCGGGCCTTGAAGACCTCTGCGTCTCCCGCACGAGCTTCACTTGGGGCATCCCCGTGGACTTTGACCCGGGTCACGTCGTTTACGTCTGGGTCGACGCGCTCTTCAACTACTGCACGGCGCTTGGCTTTATGAACGAGAAGTACGACGATTACGACAAGTATTGGCCCGCCGACGTCCACTTTGTCGGCAAGGAGATCGTCCGCTTCCACTCCATCATCTGGCCCGCGATGCTCATGAGCATGGGCATGCCGCTCCCCAAGCACGTCTACGGCCACGGCTGGCTCGTCATGGACGGCGGCAAGATGAGTAAGTCCAAGGGCAACGTCGTTGACCCGTATGTGCTCGCCGAGCGCTTCGGCGTGGACGCACTGCGCTTCTTCCTGCTGCGCACGTTCCCGTTCGGCTCGGACGGCAACTTCTCGAATGAACTGCTCATCAACACCATCAATGTCGACCTCGCCAACGACCTCGGCAACCTCGTCTCCCGCACAACGGCCATGGTCGAAAAATATTTCGGCGGCACGCTGCCGGAAAGCCGTCAGACCGATGCGCTCGACGACGAGCTCATCTCTCAGCTCTCCGCGCTGCGCGGCAAGTATGAAGCCGAGATGGAGAAGTTCCAGTTCCAGAACGCGCTTGAGCTCATCTTCAAGTGCATCCAGCGCGCCAACAAGTATATCGACGAGACCGCACCTTGGGCGCTCGCCAAGGACGAGGCCAACAAGCCCCGCCTCGCTTCCGTCATGTACAACCTGCTCGAGAGCATCCGCATCTGCACGGTGCTGCTCACCCCGTTCATCCCCGATTCCTGCGAGAAGATCTTCGCGCAGATCGGCGCGTGCGAGTGCTGCCGCGATTGGGACAGCGCCGCGAAGTGGGGCAGCCTGAGCGCCACCGTCACCGTCCACAAGGGCGAGGCCATCTTCCCGCGCGTCGACGCGCAGAAGGCGCTCGAAGAGCTTGAGGCCATTCAGGAGGCTCAGAAAAAGGCTGCCCTCCCCGCGATGGAGTTTGAGCCGATGGTCGAGGAAAAGGTCGACTTCGACACGTTCTGCAAGTCCGACTTCCGCGCCGTCAAGGTCAAGGCCTGCGAGGCCGTGAAGAAGAGCGAAAAGCTCCTGCGCTTCACGCTCGACGACGGCACCGGCACCGACCGCCAGATCCTCTCCGGCATCCACAAGTGGTACAAGCCCGAAGAGCTCGTCGGCAAGACGCTCGTCGCCATCGTCAACCTGCCCCCGCGCAAGATGATGGGGCTTGAGAGCTGCGGCATGCTGCTCTCTGCTGTCCACACCGAGAAGGGTGAGGAGGTCCTCAACCTTATTATGGTGGATGATAAAATTCCTGCTGGCGCGAAGCTCTGCTAAACAAAAAGGGAGCCGGTTCGCCGTGTGCCGATAAGACAGTAATTTGAGAAAACTACAAAATCGGCATCTGCTAAGCAGGATTGGACAACAAAACAGGCGGCACTCAGCTTCGGTTGAGTGCCGACTGTTTTTGTACATCTAAGGGTTGAAAATCGCCAACTTCCTACGCTGTAAGGCAAGGGAAGTGAATAGGGTGAAATAATTATCGCCTTTGTGCGGTTCCTTTGTGAAATAGTGAGTCGCTACGGAGTGAATACCATTCGCTGGAGAGTGCGTATATTTGCGGCTGTGCAAAATACCTCACAAAACTGTAAAACCGATAAGTGGCTATTTCGATGCAGAGTATGTTCGATACCGAGAAAATCAGAAAATCAGCTTATATGCACAGAAGATCGATTCTTTTACACGATACATATCAGAAAGCCTATTGAAATTTTCGCATCCATGCGCTATAATGTGTGTACACACATATTCTTTCTTTTAAGAACGGAGGAAGCGCTTATGAGTATATTTGGTTTTTTCAAAAAGAAAGCGGATATAAAGCCTCAAGTCGAAAAAGAAACTGCAATAGAGACCCCAGTACAACGTGGCGTTGCTATCTCAAAACGAGTTGAACTTGATTCCCATAATGAGAACAGCATAAGAAACTGCTACATTGCTTTTGATGTGGAAACAACGGGACTGAGTCCTATATCCGATCGAATTGTTGAGATTGGCGCTACAATTTTTCAAAACGGAACCGTACAAAGGGTATTTTCATCTCTCGTAAATCCCGGCATTTCAATTTCACAATCTGCATCTGCTGTCAATCATATTACAAACTCCATGCTCAATAGCGCTCCATCTGAAAAGGAAGTATATTCGCAGTTGGTAGACTTTTTGGGAGACGCTTTATGTGGTGGAATCGTAATGTGCGCTCACAATGCAAAATTCGATTTTGATTTTCTTTGCCACACACTATCTCGTCTCGGCTTTAATGCGAATATTGAGTATATTGATACTCTTAGTCTTTCAAGGAAGTATTTGCATGGACTGGAAAACTATAAGCAAAGCACAATTGAAAATTATTTCGGACTGACAAATCCTTCGTCTCATAGAGCTGCATCAGATGCTGAAAATTGTGGTCATATCTTGTATCGTTTGTTAGATGTCGCCAGCGAATCCTTGGAAATAGAAAAAAGACAAATTGAGCAATCAAAGCCAAATTTACAAGAATTAGAAGTATGCGCCTTCATTCAAAATGTCATTTTTCAAAAAGGTGGAGATACGAAATTACTTAGATTCAGAAAAAATAGTAGCGGTTATGTGGATGTGTGCTGTCTGTATACTTTCCTGAAAGTCAAATTCGCCAAAAAAGGTGCTTATATCTTGATTAGGAGTAATTGTCCTGCCACAGAAAATTACGTTACCGAATTGTGTACACAGAGTGAAGGTGGCACAGATTATATCCGGGTGTATTTTTCAAGCCCATTTGATTTGGAACCTCTGTCAGAGTACATCTATGAGACATTTTTCAACTGTTATGAATCTATGGAGGAATACGCTTCGTATAGCAATTATAGAAGGCGCGAAATCGAAAACAGCATTCGCTTCATGTGTGCCCTGACCAATGAAGAAGTATCTTCTTTGCTGAACGAGATTAAAAAGCACAACTATGCGCCGGTAACTATTTCTGTAGCAAATGAACGCCAGATTTCCTATGACGATGTTGTAATCCATGCTGTTTATAATCGGGTTCCGCTGAGTGAAATCCGAAATGCTGATAATTGGGACAAGGGATTCAAAATAGGATTCCCGCATTGGGAAAAAGGCGAAAATGAGCGAAAAAAAGGAAACCTTGCGTTAGCTATAGAATTATTTGATAAAGCAAGATTGAACGGTTATGCTGCTCCAGCATTATACACTTCTTATGCGTTGGCATATCGGCAGCTAAAGGACTACAGCAACGAAATAGTAATCTTGGATGAAGGCATTGCAAGAATGCCAGATCAAGCCAGCGCATGGAGTGCTCGAAGAACTAAAGCTATAAGCTTACTCTTTGCTCAACAAGAAAAGGAACGAAAAGCTGCTGAAAAGTTGAAACGGCAAGCTGAAAAAGTGGTGCAGAAAGAAATCGCTGTGTCTGTTCCGAAGAACCCCCGGGGTAGAGCGATTTTGCAGATGGATGATAGCGGAAATATTATAAAAGAGTTTGATTCAATAGCTGCCGCAGTACAAGAAGTTGGTGTAAGTTCTAAGAGCATTCGGGATGCCGCTAATGGTGTTCAAAAACGGGCGGGTGGATACCATTAGATGTATAAAGAGTAAGGGAATGTTTTATGCCAGACAACAGGAATCGTAAGCGACCGATACAGGTCAAATTCTTCGTAGATGAAAAAGAACTCAGCTTGATAA
>OKRV01000339.1_pt1 | contig 32905 bp, 21 predicted proteins | sample 1601201 | NCBI WGS metagenome assembly OKRV01 (sample SAMEA3541540, study PRJEB24748) | human gut metagenome | biome: human gut; feature: human-associated habitat; material: faeces | place: China | collected 2012 | reverse complement strand
GCACTGTCTCAACAGCCCGCCCGGCGAAATTGTAGTACCGGTGAAGATGCCGGTTACCCGCGACAAGACGGAAAGACCCCATGGAGCTTTACTGTAGCCTAATATTGGGTTTCGATGTTGCATGCACAGGATAGATGGGACACTGGGAAGCAGGTGCTTTGGCGCTTGTGGAGTGGCCGTTGGGATACCATCCTTGCGATATTGGAATTCTAACCTGCGCCTTTGAATCAAGGCGGGGGACATTGTTAGGTGGGCAGTTTGACTGGGGCGGTCGCCTCCTAAAGAGTAGCGGAGGCGTTCAAAGGTTGGCTCGTCCTGGACGGAAACCAGGAGAGAGAGTGCAAACGCAAAAGCCAGCCTGACTGCGAGACTGACGGGTCGAGCAGAGACGAAAGTCGGAGTTAGTGATCCGGTGGTATGTGAGTGGAAATGCCATCGCTCAACGGATAAAAGTTACCCTGGGGATAACAGGCTGATCTCCCCCAAGAGTCCACATCGACGGGGAGGTTTGGCACCTCGATGTCGGCTCATCGCATCCTGGGGCTGTATTCGGTCCCAAGGGTTTGGCTGTTCGCCAATTAAAGCGGTACGCGAGCTGGGTTCAGAACGTCGTGAGACAGTTCGGTCCCTATCTGTCGTGGGCGCAGGATATTTGAAAGGCGCTGTCCCTAGTACGAGAGGACCGGGATGGACGAACCTCTGGTGCACCAGTTGTCACGCCAGTGGCACAGCTGGGCAGCTATGTTCGGATCGGATAAACGCTGAAAGCATCTAAGCGTGAAGCCGGCCTTAAGATAAGATATCCCACTGAGATAATCAGGTAAGACCCCTTGAAGACTACAAGGTTGATAGGCACAATGTGTAAGTGGCGTGAGTCATTGAGCAAGCGTGTACTAATAGGTCGAGGGCTTGACCCCATTTTCGATTGATACTTCATTTGCTGAAAGCAGTTCGATATTCAGTTTTGAAGGTATATGCCTTCAGAAAAAGAGAAGCTGACGAAGGTCAGGAATGGCCGGTGTCGATGACGGTGAGGAACCACCTGTTCCCATTCCGAACACAGAAGTTAAGCTCACTTGTGCCGAAGATAGTTGGCTGGAAACGGCCTGTGAAAATAGGTAGATGCCGGCTTCTCTTAAAAGCAAGCAGCCCACGGGCCGAGCGGAAAGCCCGGTTCGTGGGTTTGCTTTATTAAGCACCATTAGCTCAGTTGGTAGCGTAATTAACTCACACTAAAGCTGTGAATGATGAACTTCGACTGAACTATTCAAATTGAGATTTCACGATGTATCGTGCAAATCTCGCATATGCACCATTAGCTCAGTTGGTAGAGCAACTGACTCTTAATCAGTGGGTCCTGGGTTCGAGTCCCCGATGGTGCACCAAGAAAAGCCGCAACGAATGTTGCGGCTTTTTTGTTGCACCATTCCCTTTGGGACGGACTCGCACTTCGCGCAAGCGCTCGTGTTCGTCTCGCGGGGACTGGTCGCTAAATTCAGTCCGCAGGACTGAATTCTTAACGCGCCCACTGATGGTGCACCAAAGTACGCGTTGCAAGAAATTGCAGCGCGTTTTTTATTGCAATCTTTCAAAGAAGGTTCAATCTGGTGCACCATCGGGTGACGAGAACAGCTCGGGCCCGCCGCCGGTCCGGCGGGCAAAAACGCCCCAGTGGGGCGTTTTTAGAGCGCGGGAGAGTCCCCGATGGTGCACCAAAAAGAGCCGCAACGAATGTTGCGGCTTTTTTGTTGCGCCATTCCCTTCGGGACGGATTCGCACTTCGCGCAAGCGCTCGTGTTCGTCTCGCGGGGACTGGTCGCTAAAAATGGTTGCGGGTTTGTGAGCAGGGGCCACGATTGAGCGTGAGCGAAAGCGGGGAGCGAACAATGTACGCCGCGCGCTTCGTACAACCGCACGAGCGGTTTTGCGAAGCAAAATGGAGGCCTTACAGGCCGACAAGCGGGCCGGACTGAATTCTTGACGCGCCCACTGATGGTGCACCAAAGAATGCCTTACACGAAAGTGTAGGGCGTTTTTTTGTTGATCTATATACTAAAGGCAGAAATAGTCAACGACGGCAGAAAGGGGGCGGAGCGCACAAACGGCAAGGTGCAGGAAGCTTTTCCGGCAGAGCAGTGGTTTCAAGATGCGCATCGATTTCCGTGATGCTTTTCCCGCTGATTTATTGCTCCGTCACTTGCAGCACACAGGCACAATTCGCAATGAACCTGCATATTTGTGGCATGCCAGGGCTGGCCTGCTCTGGCAGCCCCGACCGACAAAACGCTTTGAGGGCAAACAAACTGCTCCACCCCGCATTTGCTGTGTATGGTTGTATGTGCTATACTAAAAACAATCTATGGTGCAGCTGAAAAGTCGAAAATATCGTCTATTTCTACAAACGCATCGGGATTTTGCGTTAAAAGTCCTTGGAATCCACAAAGGATTCCCGCGGCTCTTTGCCTTAAATCCGTCTTGCGCTTGTGAAATATCCGTCATTTTCTTTGTTTTCAGATACACCTTAAGAAGACGCACCAGGTGTGGACTGTGCGGGGCCGCAGTGTGGTGTTGAGAAAGGGGAGCAGCAGATGACCCGGATTGCGATTGTGGAGGACGAGGCGGCGGTGAGGGAACAGCTGGCGGGGTATGTGCAGCGGTACACCCGGCAGTACGGCACGCCGTTTGAGGTAACGGAGTTTGCGGACGGGATGGAGATTCTGGAAGATTACCGCCCGCAGTTCGACATCATCTTTCTGGATGTGGAGATGAAGCACCTGGACGGCATGGAGACCGCCCGCCGCATCCGGGAGCGGGACGGCGGGGTGCTGATCGTGTTCATTACCAACATGGCGCAGTATGCCATCCGCGGATATGCCGTTGGGGCGCTGGATTATGTGCTGAAACCGGTGCCCTACTTTGCGTTTTCGCAGCAGCTGCAAAAGGCGCTGGGGCAGCTGGAAAAGCGGGAGCGGCATTACCTGGCCGTGGCGGTGGACGGCGGCATGCGGCGGCTGGACGCGGCGGAAATCTATTACCTGGAAAGCGAAGGCCACAAGGTGCATTTTTACACCGAAAAAGAAGATTTTATGGTGCCGGGCACCCTGAAAAACTATGAGGAAAAGCTGGTGGGCCGGGCGTTTGCACGGTGCAACAGCGGGTATCTGGTCAATCTGGCGCAGGTTTCCGGCGTGCAGCAGGATATGGTGCAGGTTGGTCCGTATGCGCTGCAGATCAGCCGCCCGCGGCGCAAGGCCTTTATGGCGGAGCTGGCGGATTATATTGGGGGTGCGGGCCAATGACGACACTGCCGGATATCCCCCGCCTGTACACCGCATTGGCGGAAGTGCTGGCGGTGCTGCTGTATGCGCACAGACTGCCGCCGCGGATGAACCAGCGCGTGATCTGGGGCGTAGAAGCCGGTTGGGCGGTGCTGCTGGGGGCGTTTTTGCAGGCCACGGGGAAAGTTCCGCTGGCGTGGTGGATCCCCTGCATGGCAATGGCGATTCTTTCCATGCTGCTGTTTTTGTGGGTCACACGCAGCATTACGCTGCTGGAAGCGGGTTATGTGTGCGCGCGAGCCTTTATTTTGGCGGAGCTGGCGGCCAGCGTGGAATGGCAGCTGCACTGCGTGCTGTGGCCGCAGCGCGGTGGGGCGGAGCCGCTTTCGCTGCTGTTGTTGGCGGCGGTGTACGGCGGCATTTTTGCCGCGATGCTTTTTGTGGAGAACCGCCGCCCCGGCCCGGCCGGGAAGCTGAAAATAACGCCCGCAGGAACTTTTGTGGCGGTGGTCATGGCGCTGACCGCATTTGCCGTGAGCAATTTGAGCTTTGCCAACGGCAGCGAAGCCAACATGAACATGTTTTACATCCGCACGCTGGTGGACCTGGCCGGGGTGCTGATTTTGACGGTGCAGCACGAGCAGCTGCGCGAAGCCGCCCTGCACAGCGAGCTGGCGGAGCTGGACGGCGTTTTGCACCGCCAGTACGAGCAGTACAAGCAGAGCAAGGAGAACATCCGCCTGATCAACCGGCGCTACCACGAGCTGAAAATGCAGATTGCGGCTATCCGGGCGGAGCGGGACCACGCCAAGCAGGATGTGGCGCTGGCGGCCATGGAAAGCGGCATCCGCCAGTACGAGGCGGAGAACAAGACCGGCAACCCGGTGCTGGACACCCTGCTGACGGCCAAAAGCCTGTACTGCCAGCAGCACCACATCACGATGACCTGCGTGGCGGACGGGCATTTGCTGGATTTTTTGGAAACAGGGGAAATCTGCACGATTGTGGGTACGGCGCTGGACAATGCGACCGAGAGCGTAGAGACCGAGCCCGACCACGAAAAGCGGCTGATCCGGGTGGCGGTGTACGCCCAGAACGGCTTTGTGATGCTGCGGTTTGAAAACTACTGCGCGCAGGAAGTGGAGCTGGGCGCGGACGGCCTGCCGCGCCGCAACACCCATGGCGGCAGCGACCTGCGCGGTGTGCGCGCCGCCGCCGAAAAGCGCGGCGGAACTATGACGCTGCACTGGGAGAATGAGTGGTTTACGCTGCGGGTGCTGCTGCCGCAGAAAAGCTGAATGGATGGCCGTTTTTTTGTTTGAGGACAAAATGCACAAATAGTAACTTTTTAATTATGTAAATTAGACAATAAAATTTGAAACTTTTTTGAAACATTTGCAAAACATGTAATAAAAACAACAACTTATGTAGAATTGTGTGAAATTTTCTCTTTATTTGGTATCATATTAAACGAAATGATGAGCGCGCCATCAAAAGAAATGTCAACATTTACAAAAAGAGGAGGAATAACAAAATGCTGTCAATCAACATGGATGACGTTATTAACGTTATCAACTCCATCAAAGGATATTTGATTGGCTTTGGAATTGTGGCTGTGTTGCTGATTGTGGCAATGATTGCATGTCGCAAGATGAAAAAGTCCAAAAAGTATCTGATCCGTTTTAATGCAGTATTGGGCATTGTACTTGCGTTGGGTGTTACGGTAAACCTGATTCTTGTCGGCCCCATGTACTCCATGGTCACCCTTGCCACCGGCGGCGGTAAGGTCAGTGAGGAAAATGGCGCGCTTGCCACAGAACTGTGCGAGGACATTGCTGATGAAGGCATTGTGCTGCTGGATAACGCAGGGACTCTGCCGTTGGCCAAAAACAGCAAACTGAATGTTTTTGGCTGGGCCTCTACCAACCCCTGCTACGGCGGCACCGGCTCCGGCGCACTGTCGGACGCTTACCCCACGGTTTCTCTGCTGGAGGGCCTGACGAACGCAGGCTTTGAGCTGAACACGGAACTGAGCGATTTCTATACCGCTTACCGCGCAGACCGACCGGAAGTTGGTATGTTTGCACAGGACTGGACTCTGCCGGAACCGGAAGCAGCCCAGTACAGCGATGACCTGATCAACAATGCAAAGGCATTCTCTGACACGGCAATGATTGTAATCACCCGTGTTGGCGGCGAAGGCGCTGACCTGCCCACCGACGTGAGCACCGTTACCTATGATGCCGGCCACAGCTACAATGACTTTGAGCCGGGCGAGCATTACCTGCAGCTTTCCAAGACGGAAGAGGACATGGTAGATCTCGTTTGCAAGAACTTTGATAATGTAATTGTTGTTTATAATGGCGCAAACGCTATGGAACTTGGCTGGGTCAAGGACCACAGCCAGATCAAGAGCGTGATTTGGTGCGCAGGCACCGGCCAGAGCGGCTTTAATGCACTGGGCTCTGTGCTGTGCGGCGATGTGAACCCCTCCGGCCGCACCATTGATACCTTTGTGTATGACCTGACCGCCACCCCGACCTGGAACAACTTCGGCAACATGCTGTATGACAACATGAACGAGTTCGAGGCAGATTCCTTTGGCACCAAGGTTACCCCCGCTTTTGTCAACTACGTTGAAAATATCTACGTTGGCTACAAGTTCTATGAGACCGCTGCGGCAGAGGGCCTGATCGATTACGATAAGACGGTTGTTTATCCCTTTGGCCACGGCCTGTCCTACACCAGCTTTACCCAGACGCTGAACAGCGTTACCGAGAGCGATGGCACCATCACGGTTGATGTGACGGTCACCAACACCGGCAGCGTGTCCGGCAAGGATGTTGTGGAAGTTTACTACAACCCGCCGTATACCAATGGCGGCATTGAAAAAGCCTCTGCAAATCTGATCGGCTTTGCAAAGACCAGCGAGATCGCCGCAGGTGCTTCTGAAAATGTTCAGGTCACCTTCAAGGCGGAAGATATGGCTTCTTACGATGCACACGGCAAGGGCTGCTATGTGCTGGAAAAGGGCGATTACATCATCAGCATCAACAGCGATTCCCACAATGTGATCGATTCCAAGACTTACACGGTCGCATCTGACATTGTTTACAACGAGTCCAACCCCCGCTCCAGCGACCAGACCGTTGCCACCAACGAATTTGACTTTGCCGAGGGCAATGTGACCTACCTGTCCCGCGCAGACGGCTTTGCAAACTATGCCGAAGCTACCGCTGCCCCCACAGACTACTCCATGCCTGCTGAAGCAAAGGCTACGTTCTACAACAACTCCAACTACGACCCGAACGACTTTAACAATCCGGACGATGTGGCCCCGACCACCGGCGCAAAGAACGGCATCCAGCTGGCTGACATGGTTGGCGTGGCATACGACGATGAAAAGTGGGACAGCTTCCTGGACCAGCTGACGGTTGCTGATATGGACAGCCTGATCGCCCTGGGCGGCTACCAGTCCGTTGCCGTTTCCTCCGTGGGCAAGGTTCAGGCCATCGACTGTGACGGCCCTGCCTCCATCAACAACAACTTTACCCAGCAGGGCTCCATCGGCTTCCCGTCTGCTGTGATGATCGCAGCAACCTGGAACACCGATCTGGCCTATTCCTTCGGCGAATCCATCGGCAAGATGGCAGACGATATGGGTGTTTCCGGCTGGTATGCACCGGCTATGAACATTCACCGCTCTGCATTTGCTGGCCGTAACTTTGAGTATTACTCTGAGGACGGCGTGCTTTCCGGCGCAATTGCTTCCCATGCGATCATGGGAAGCCAGGACCAGGGCGTGTACGCATTCATGAAGCACTTTGCCCTGAACGACCAGGAAACCAACCGCTGCGGCATGCTGTGCACCTGGGCAAGCGAGCAGGCCATCCGCGAAATTTACCTGAAGCCTTTTGAAGCCTGCGTAAAGAACGCTGACTGCCACGCAGTGATGTCCAGCTTCAACTACATTGGCAACACCTATGCAGGCAACTGCCCGGAACTGCTGATCAACGTCCTGCGCAATGAATGGGGCTTTGTCGGCATGGTTCTGACCGACTACTACGGTGTTTACGGCTACCAGGATTCTGACCACCTGATCCGCAACGGCGGCGACTTCTGCCTGGTCAACTACGATACCGAGACCAACCACCTGACGGATACCACCAGCGCAACCGCACTGGTATGCGCACGCCAGGCCTGCAAGAACATCCTGTACACCGTTGCAAACTCCCGTGCTTACTATCCCGAAAACCTGAACCCCGGTATGGCTACCTGGGAAAAGGTTATGATCGGTGTTGATGTGGTTGGTGTTCTGGCACTGATCGCACTGGAGATCTTGGTTGCTAAAAAGGGTTACGCCAAGCGCAAGAAAGAAGAAGTTGATGCATAAGCCAAACGCATAACGCAGCAACTGATCCTGCTATAGAACACAGGCTCGCTGCACGGTCAGCGGGCCTGTGCTTTTATTAAAAGAGGACCGAAGTTCAATGAAAAACGCAAGTATCATTCAAAAATTAAACCTTGAACAAAAATGTGCGCTGCTTTCGGGCGCTACTACCTTTGGGACCCGTGCACTGCCGAAAAATAATATCCCGTCCATCACCCTATCCGATGGCCCCAACGGCGTGCGCAAGCAGGCGGGCGCGGCGGACCACCTGGGGCTGAACCCCAGTGTTCCGGCCACCTGCTTCCCCACGGCAGCCACTGTGGCGTGCAGCTGGGACCCCGCCCTGGGCGAGGAGATCGGCCAGGCCATGGGCGAGGAAGCCGCCGCGCAGGAAGTTGCCGTGCTGCTGGGGCCGGGTCTGAACACCAAGCGCAGCCCCCTCTGCGGCCGCAATTTTGAGTATTTCTCCGAGGATCCGTATCTTTCCGGCAAAATGGCCGCGAGCTATGTGCGGGGCATCCAGTCCAACGGTATTTCGGCCTGCCCCAAGCACTTTGCCGTCAACAGCCAGGAACTGCGCCGCATGGCGTCGGATTCTGTGGTGGATGAACGCACTTTGCGGGAGCTGTACCTGACCGGGTTTGAGATCGTGGTCAAGGAAGCAAAGCCCAAGACCATCATGAGCAGCTATAACCTCATCAACGGAACTTACGCCAACGAAAACCGCCACCTGTTAATGGACATCCTGCGCGGGGAGTGGGGCTTTGACGGCGCTGTGGTAACGGACTGGGGCGGCAGCAATGACCATGCCCTGGGCGTGCAGAACGGCTCCACGCTGGAAATGCCCGCCCCCGGCGGGGACGCGGTGCGCGAGCTGATGCAGGCTGTGCAGAGCGGAAAAATTACCGAAGCGGATGTGGACGCCCGGCTGGACGAGCTGCTGACGCTGGTGTTTGATACCCATGCCGCTGTGCAGTCCCACAGCCGCACCTTTGATGCGGACGCTCACCACGCCCTGGCCCGCCGCGCCGCAGCCGAAAGCATTGTGCTGCTGAAAAACGAGAACGACCTGCTGCCGCTGGCCGAGGGCGCAAAAGTTGCCGTGATCGGCGACTTTGCTCAGACACCGCGGTACCAGGGCGCTGGCTCCAGCGCGGTCAACTCCATCAAGGTGGATACCTTTTTGGACTGCCTGAAAGAGAGCGGCCTGGCCAGCGTGGGCTTTGTCCCCGGCTTTGACCGCCAGGGCAAACCGGATGCCGCCAAACAGGCCGAGGCTGTAGCCCTGGCCCAAAAGGCCGAAGTGGTGCTGCTCTGCCTGGGGCTGGATGAAATCAAGGAAAGTGAGGGTCTGGACCGCGGCGATATGCGCCTTGCGGACAACCAGATCGAACTGTTAAAGGCCGTGCAGCAGGCCAACCCCAACACCGTTGTGGTGCTCAGCGCAGGGGCTTCGCTGGAAACCCCGTGGCTCAAACACTGCCGTACCCTGGTGTATGGTGCGCTGGGCGGCCAGGCGGGGGCGGGCGCCATGCTGGATGTGCTGACCGGCAAAGTGAACCCCAGCGGCAAGCTGGCCGAAACCTGGGTCAACGCCTATGCGGATACCCCCGCCAAGGATAACTTTGCCGGGCCGGGCCGCATGGTGCAGTACCGCGAGGGGCTGTATGTCGGCTACCGCTATTACCAGACCGCCGGTGTGCCGGTGGCATTCCCCTTTGGCTATGGGTTAAGCTACACCAGCTTTGCCTACAGCAATTTGCAGGCCGCGTCCAATGGCGTGACCCTGACCGTAACCAACACCGGCAAGCGCGCCGGAGCAGAGATCGTGCAGCTATATGTGGCAAAACCCGGGGCAGAAGTGTTCCGCCCCGCACAGGAGCTGAAAGGCTTTGCCAAGGTGCAGCTGCAGCCCGGCGAAAGCAAGACCGTGACCATCCCGCTGGACGACAAAGCATTCCGCTACTGGAACACCAAGACCGACAGCTGGGAAGTGGAAGGCGGCAGCTATGAGCTGCGGGTCGGCGCGTCCAGTGCGGATATCCGCCTGACCGCCGTGGTGGAAGTGGCCGGTACCGGCGCACCCAACCCCTATGCGGGCAAGCATCTGCCGCACTATACCAGCGGCAAGGTGCAGAGCGTGCCGGATGACGAATGGGCCACCCTGCTGGGCCGCCCGGTGCAGCAGGGAAAAGTTAAAATTGACCGCAACATGACCCTGGGCGAGCTGAACCACAGCCGCAGCCCGCTGGGCTGGCTGATCTGGCTGGTGCTTACCGCACTGCTGAACGCCAGCTACAAGCGCGGCAAGCCGGACCTGAATGTGCTGTTCCAGTACAACATGCCGCTGCGTGCCCTGGCCAAAATGACCAGCGGTGCCATCAGCATGGGCATGGTGGATGGCATTGTGATGGAATTACAGGGATTCTGGATCATCGGCCTTGTGCGGGTGATCATAGAAGCCGTGAAAAACCTGGTACTGAACGCACAGCTGGAACAGCGCCTGCGCAACAGCTGAGGAAAGAGAGGGGCTATTTATGCAGCTATGGAATAATTTTGCGGCAAAACACCCCGCCGCAGCCAAGTGGGTGCGCGAAGGCGGACTGTTTGTGATCGTATCCAACCTGGTTACGGTGTTCAAATACCTGCTGCTGCAATTTTTGCCGGCGGCGTTCAGCAGCCTGCCGGTGGTGGATTTTGGCTGGCCGGGCATCCCGGTCACGCTGTTTGGCGAAACCTTCCAGTGGAACATCCTGGGGTATGATTCCGCCCATGGCGGTCTGCCGTACTTTTGCGCCTACATGGTTGCCATGGTGGTGGGAGAATGCATAAACTTTCCCATCCAGCGCAACTTTGTGTTCCGCAGCAAGGGCGACCTGGCCAAGCAGATCGCCTGGTATGTGGTGGCGTTCTGCTTGATCACCTGCATCGTCAACTCCATCAACTGCGTGTGGGTGGCGGTTGCGGGCCTGCTGGTGCCGGATTTCATCTACAACATTGGCACCACCGTGCTCAATGGCGGCATTTCCATGGTGATCTTCTTCTTTGTGAACAAGATCATCTTCCCAGAGGGCGCACAGGCAAAATAAAGCCCGGCAGGATCACTGGTGCTTTTCCCGGTACTCGAACAGGGCGGCGGCACGGTACAGGAAAAAGTCCTTTGGATGGTATAAAAATGTGATTGCCAGCAACGGCGAAGATCTGAACGGATAAAGAAGAATGCTGCCTTTCCCTGATGTGGAGAAAGACAGCATTTTTATTGCGTTTTTCGGAAAGAGGTGAGCAGCGGCCCCTACAAATGGGTAACGGCTGGTCATAAAATGGCGCTATTACATGGTGTGCTTTGTGAGAAAGCGCTGTAGTGTGATGATATAAAACGGATGGGTGCATGGTGTGCGCCCCTACGGAATGACAACAAAACGCCCCCGCCCGTGCGGTAAATGAACTGCATAGGGCGGGGGCACCGTTATTTTACAAAGAAAACGCGCAGAGCGGAGATTTTAGGCAATACCGCACAATTCTAAGTGCCGCAGCCGCCGGAGCGGTGCTTAAGCCGTCAGGCGGGAATTGTGCGGTGTTGCCTTTACTGTTCCACGGCACCGGTGGGCAGCTGGGGAACAGCGGTCAGGATGCGCATGAACTCTTCGCCGGTGATGGTTTCTTTCTCGTACAGGTACTTGGCGATCTCGTCCAGCTTGCTGCGGTTTTCAATCAGCATCTGTTTGGCTTTTTCATGCTGCTGCTTGACGACTTCCACGACCTTATCGTCCACTGTGGCGGCTGTGCGCTCACTGCAGGCCAGGCTGGCATCGCCGCCCAGGTAGGCGTTGTTCACGGTTTCCAGGGCAACCATGTCAAAGTCGTCGGTCATGCCGTAGCGGGTAATCATGGCGCGGGCCATCTTGGTGGCCTGCTCGATATCGTTGGATGCGCCGGTGGTGATGGAGTTGAACACCACTTCTTCGGCGGCACGGCCACCGGTCATGGTGGCAATTTTGGCCAGGATCTCTTCCTTGGTCATCAGGGTGTGGTCGCCGTCCTCTACCTGCATGGTGAAACCCAGCGCGCCGGAAGTACGCGGCACAATGGTGATTTTCTGCACGGGGGCGGAATGGCTCTGCAGGGCGGCAACCATGGCATGGCCGACTTCGTGGTAGGCCACGATGCACTTTTCTTTGTCGCTCAGGATCTTATTCTTTTTCTGGGCACCGGCCAGGATGGTATCCACGGCTTCCTGCAGGTCGTACTGGGTAACGGCCATGCGGTGGTGGCGCACAGCGCCCAGGGCGGCTTCGTTGATGATATTGGCCAGCTCGGCACCGGAAGCACCGGGAGTCATGCGGGCAACCACGGCAAAGTCACAGTCGGGGCCGATTTTGACCTTTTGAGCGTGCAGGCGCAGGATGCTTTCGCGGCCTTTCAGGTCGGGCAGCTCCACGGGCACACGACGGTCAAAACGGCCGGGGCGGGTCAAAGCGGGGTCAAGGGATTCAGGACGGTTGGTGGCGGCCAGAATGATAACACCCTTGGCGGCGTCAAACCCGTCCATTTCGGTCAGCAGCTGGTTCAGAGTCTGCTCGCGTTCATCGTTGCCGCCCATACCGGAAGCACCGTCACGCTTTTTGCCGATGGTATCGATCTCATCAATAAAGACAATGCAGGGGGCTTTTTCGTTGGCCTGTTTGAAGAGGTCACGCACCTTGGAAGCGCCCATGCCGACGAACATCTCGACAAATTCAGAACCCGCAATGGAGAAGAAGGGAACACCGGCTTCGCCGGCAACAGCGCGGGCCAGCAGGGTTTTACCGGTGCCCGGGGGGCCGACAAGCAGAACGCCCTTGGGCATTTTGGCACCGATATCCTCGTAACGCTTGGGGTTATGCAGGAAGTCAACGATTTCCTGCAGGCTCTCTTTGGCTTCGTCCTCACCGGCAACATCGGCAAATTTGATGGACTTGCCATCCTCAACGACATACTGTTTGGCACCGGATTTGCCGCCGCCAAAAATCATGCTGTTGGCGCCGCCGGTCATTTCACCGACCCGCTTGCGCATCATGCGGTTGAACCAGACGATCAGGATGATCATGGGCAGCAGCGAGATGACCCAGCCCAGCAGGGTATCCACCCAGGTGGTCTGGTTGTACACCTTGCCAAAGGAAACGCCGGCGCTTTCCAACCGGTTGACCAGCTGCAGGTCCTGCGCAATGGAGTTGGTGCAGTAGGTGGTATCGTTTTTGTCCACAAAATAGATCTGCTGATCCTGAATTTCAACGGTGCTCAGTTCGCCGCCTTCGAGCATGTTCAGGAAGGTGCCGTAATCGACCTGTTTGACCTGGCCTTTCATCATGGCGGGGAAGGCCCAGAAATTGAGCAGCAGCAACACCACAAGGATCACGGCATATACAATGCCGGTCGTCTTTTTGGGGTCGCGCGGCTGTTGGGTTTCGTGCATAACAATTCCTCCAGTTGGGGGCGGTAATAGGGGCCCCCGATAGATTCTATCATGAAGAATAAAAATGAACTGCGGATGAACAAGGCATGAAATAGCTGGAAATTCCGGTAAACTTTGCGTGAACAAGGGCAGTTTGTGGGCAAAAACAGGAATGCAGACCGCGTAACGACAGGAAAAAGTGAAAAGAATCTGAACGGTTTTCCACAAACAGAGGGGCTTCTTGTGGAAAACAAAAACGCGCGGCGGGGAGATAGGATGTTGATGACAGTATACCATGGTTGCAGCTCAGTATGCGGGACGATGCAGGCATCGTCCTCTACAGATCGTTTACAGGTTTGCGGTGGATGGATTTACGTTTCTCCGCGGCGCGATGAGGGCATCGCGCCCTACAAATCTTTATAACAAAAGCGGGGCGCTGCCAATCAGCAGTGCCCCGCTTAATTTTGTGTTATGCAGTTTTATCGCCCCAGGCGCACCGGCTCCGGAGGCTCCTGGCCGGGGCGCAGGTCCATCCACCAATAGGCAAGGTCCAGCCATTGGCCGAACTTGTACCCAGTGCGGGGTTCCACGCCGATTTTTTTGAAGCCGAGCGCTTTATGGAACGCGCAGCTCTCTTTGTTCTGGCCGGTCACAAGGGCAACGGCGTTGCAGTAGCCGCGCTGGCGCACGCCGTCCAGCAGGGCTTTGTACAGCCGCCCGCCAACCCCCTGGCCCACACAGTCGTGGGCGCAGTAAACGGTTAGCTCCACATCCCACGCATAAGCTGTGCGGCTGTGCCAGGGATGGGCGCAGGCAAAGCCGCACAGCTTGCCCGCTGCATTGACGGCAACCAGGAACGGCGCGCGCTGCTGCACATAGGCGATATTTTCGCGCTGGAATTCCTCGGTACACAGGTCATACTGGAAAGTGGCCGTGGAGTGGGTGACATACCAGTTGTACAGCTCCGCCACGGCAGCGGCGTCCTCCGGCGCGGCATCCCGCAGGGTGATGGTGTTTTCAGCGGTCCACTGGGCGGCAAGGATTTCCTTTTCGGGTTTTGGCAGCTTTTTCAGGGCGGCTTCCCGCTTCAGGGCGGCACTTTTATCGGTGCAGCGCTCGGCATAGGTCAGCTTAACGGCACCTTTGGCGTGGGTATACTTGGCACCGGCCTTGCCGCCCTTGTGGGCGCGCAGACGGCGGGCAAGGTCATTGGTCCAGCCGGAATACAGGCTGCCATCCGCGCAGCGCACCATGTAGACCCAGGCGGAAGCCGGGTCTGGCTGGCAGTCCGCCGCGGTGCTGGGGCGGGGACCAAACTGCTCTAGAGTTTCGGCGCTCACTGTGCGCTCACCGGCCTTCCGGCGGCGCGCAGGGCACGGCGGCATGCCTCAATGGCATCCTCTTTGGTTTCCGCGGTGACAAGGAAACGGCTGGGGTGGCAGAACTTGAGAGCCAGGCCGCTCTTTTCGCGCAGGATCTCCTCCGGCTGGCCGCCCCATGCGGGCGGGAACGGCACCTTGCTGCGGCGGGTCTTGTAATCAGTCACGCACTGGGCGCTGTAGCCGCCGCGCTGGCTGGGGTAGACAACAAACAGGGCATCGGTTTTGTACAGGCCGTTTTTCCAGGGCATGTAGTCCGGCAGGACCACAATGCCGTCCTTGGAGTTCTTGTAGGCGTTCTGGACGGTCTCGTCCGCGCGGTTCACGGCGTTGGCTGCGGCAATCTCGTTTTCCAGCACCTGCTTGGCAAAGGGCACGGCGCGCCAGAAGCAGGCATCGGAATCTTCGCCGGAATCCCACACGGGGTTAAAGCTGCCGATGGCATCGGCCAGGGAGTTCTGTTCGCCGGTGTTATCGTTCAAGTCCAGGGGCTGAACAAAATTTTCATCCAGCAGGCGGGCCTGGTGGGCACCCACCAGCTGGGCACCCAACACGCGCCACAGCAGGCCAAAGGCCGCATAGGGCACGCCGTTGGGGCGGCTTTCGCGCGGTTCCTGGTGGTGGTCAAACATACCGCAGCCCACATCGTACACAATGCCGTCAAAACCATCCGGCACAACAAAACCACGGGTTACTTTGATATCCGGCCGCACAATCATCAGCAGCGCTGTGGCAAACACATCGTCTGCATGGAACTTGCCGCCGTGAGTAAAACCTTTTGCAGGAATTTTCATAGAATAGCCTCCGTCTATGGGGTAAAATGATGATTAACTAATATTATAACATGAAAGCGTAGGTTGGTAAATGCAAAATCTGCGCGGACGGGCCGGATTTGGAACAAGTGGCAGCATTTGGCCGAAAAACGGTGATTCACAATCGGCATAAAATATGATATACTAACCTAATATGCCCTTTTGCGGGCGTACCGGACATTCGGTGTGTTGACGCGGAATGTTGACCGCAACTTAATGAACAAACAAAGCGAAGGAACTGGATACCCATGCAAAACATCAAAAAAACATTAAAAAGCAAGCGCTTCTGGCTTGGCACGGTGCTGCCATTTGCGCTGGCTGTGGCAGCGGCCTTTGTGGCGCGCTACCAGTTAGAAATTTCTGACGGCGCAACTGCCAACTACATGGCGGGGCAGTGGCCGGTATACGCACCGCTCAATGCGCTGACGGCGTTCTGCCTGACGCTGGTGGTGTTTGCCCTGTGCGGCAGCTGGGGCATTGCAACCGGCGTTTCCGGCCTGATTTTTACCGTGCTGGCGCTGGTCAACTATTACACGCGGGACCTGCATGGTTCCGCCCTGATGCCGCAGGACATCCTGAACCTGGGCACCGCGGCAGAGGTGATGGGCAGTTATACCCTGCACATTACCCAGACAGTTATTACCATTGCGCTGCTGTACATCCCGGTGCTGGTGGCTGCCGTTGTGCAGGTCAAACTGGCCGGCAAGCATAAGCGCAGCTGGAAACAGCGCGGCGCCCATGCGCTGGCCTGCGCCTGCGGCATTTTTGCGGTGCTGTATCTGGGGTATTTCAGCCCCAACCCCATCAAGCCCGCCGCCACTTACGGCTGGGCCTGGCAGGAAACCTATTATAAGTACGGCTACCTGGCGGGTAGCATTGAAGCCGCCAGCCTGATGGTGGACCCCATCCTGCAGCCGGACGGCTACAGCGAGGACGCCGCCACCGAGGCCGCTGCAATGGCGCAGGACTATCAGGCCAGCCCCGAGACGGCAAACGAGCAGGACTACCCCGATGTGTTCCTGATCCTGTCCGAAAGCTTTTATGACTTTGACCTGGTAACGGACCTGCAGGCCGACCAGGAGATCATGCAGGTGACCAAAAACCTGCCCAACTCCATTTACGGCCACACCATCAGCCCGCATGTGGGCGGCGGCACCAACTCCAGCGAGTACGAGATGCTTTCCTCCAACTCGCTGATGCTGATGCCCTCCATCACACCGTTCAACTGGTTGAACCTGCACAAGGCAAACAGCCTGGTCAGCAACCTGAAAGATCTGGGGTATGCCACGCTGGCAGCCCACCCCTATACCAACTCCAACTACCGCCGCGATTCTGCCTGGCTGACGCTGGGCTTTGACGAGACCCACTTCCAGGATGATTTTCCGACCAAGGAAACCTATGGCAACCGCCCCTACCAGACCGACAGCGCCACCTACCGCGACCTGGAAGGTTTGTATGAAGCAATGCCGGAGGACCAGCCGCGGTTTGTGTTCCTGGTTTCCATCCAGAGCCACGGCGATTACGATATGAACCCCCCGGAGGAGGATATCGTGCATGCCGCAACCGATTACGGCGAGTATGATTCCATCATGGATGAATACCTGAGCAACATCTATATGACCGACCGTGCCTTTGGCGAACTGACCGAATACCTGACCGAGCAGTACGAAAAGACCGGCCGCAAGGTGATTGTTGCCATGGCAGGCGACCACGCCCCCAGCTTTGTGGATCATGTGGCCGACCATACCTTTACCGATGAGAACAATTTGCAGATTTTGGAGCGCAGCACGCCCTACCTGATCTGGGCAAACTACCCGCTGGAAAACGCAGGCCAGACCAGCGCCACCGACGAGTACAACCGCATGGATATGTGCATGCTGGCTCCCACCCTGGTGGAAAATGCCGGGCTGCCGCTGACCCCGTATTACCAGTACCTGCTGGCACTCAAGCAGGTGGCCCCGGTGGTGACAGCCGCCAATGACTATATGGACGCGGACGGCGTGACCCACACCTACGGCGAGAATGCAGAGCTGGATGCCTGGGTGCATGGGTACTTCAATTTGGAGTATAACAACATCGGTGCCAAAGCAACCCGTCAGCAGAATTTGTTCCAGGTGGAAAAGTAAGAAGCTGATAAGCAGACGTCAGCCAGGATTCCTCTGATTTAGGGCAACACCGCACAATTCCCGCCTTGCGGCTTAAGCACCGCTCCGGCAGCTGCGGCACGGCATCTGCGTTGCCAAAATGCTCGATAAGACATCCAGTATTATCTGCGCTTTTGGCTTGGCATCTGCCGCACCTCGCTCGCCGTATCGGCACTTAGAATTATGCGGTATTGCCTTAAAAACAAAAATGGCAAGAAAAAATTTCCCCGCTGCAATGTGCGGATGCACAAAATGCAGCGGGGAGATTTTCGATTTCAGATACACTCCGGGCCGTTACACGGCGGCGGGCGTTTTCAGCACAAAGGTCTGTACGCCCCAGATCACCAGAACAACAATGCCGAGCGCAATGCGGTAAACGCCGAACGCGGTGAAGGTGTGGCGCTTGACGTAATCCATCAGGAAGCGGATGGCGATGATGGAAACGATAAAGGCAACCGCACAGCCAACGATCAGCACAACGGTCTCATCCAGCGTGAAGCTGTTGCCCTTGCCAAAGAACTTGACCAGCTTGAGCAAACTGGCACCGGCCATGACCGGGATGGCAAGGAAGAAGGTGAACTGGCTGGCAGCCGGGCGGGACATGCCGCACAGCATGCCGCCCAGAATGGTGGAGCCGCTGCGGGAGGTGCCGGGAATCAGGGAGAGCACCTGCCAGCAGCCAACCTTGAACGCCTGCGGGTAAGTAATGCGGGAAAGCTTGGTGGTGGTGGGCACCCGCGGGCGGCGCTCGATCAGGATAAAGGCAACGCCGTACACAATCAGCATCAGGGCAACCACCACGCTGTTATACAGGTGGGCGTCCATCCAGTCGTCCAGCAGAATGCCCAGCACGGCGGCGGGCACGCAGGCTACAATAATTTTGAACCACAGCCGGACCACGGGCCAGCGCAGGTGGGCGGCAAAGCCGGTATCGCGGCCATTATCCTTGCAGAACGGCCACAGCTTGTGGAAATACAGCACCACAACAGCCAGGATAGCACCCAGCTGGATGACAACGCGGAACATTTCCATAAAATCTTCCGTATAGCCAAACTTCAGCACCTGCTCGGCAAGGATCATATGCCCGGTGCTGGAAATCGGCAGCCATTCGGTGATGCCTTCAATCACACCGTAAATGACGGATTTCAGAATTGAAAGAAACAAGTCCATCTTTTTTCCTCCCCTTGGCGGGATCACTCCCGGCCAGCAATACAAATATATAGTAGCACACTTTACGTGATATTGCACCCTGCCGCTGTATAATTTACACTTTTGCTCCAAAACAACAGGCAAAAGCGGTTGCCGTTTTGGCAAAATGCTCCTATAATAGAAGTGTGGCTTTTGCCGTATCAGTGGGAAAAGTTAGAATGTGTATAGAAAATAGAGGATATTACAAAATGTATAAAACTGTAGTGTTTGACCTGGATGGTACGCTGCTGAACACCCTGACTGACCTGGCGGATGCCGGCAACCGGCTGTGCCGGAAATATGGCTGGCCCACCCATGAGCGCCAGGCGTACCGCTATTTTGTGGGCAACGGTATCCCTAAACTGGTGGAGCGCCTGGCCCCGGCAGACCAGCGCACCCCGGCGGTGCTGGAAGCGGCCCTGGCAGATTTTAAGCGGGATTATGGCCAGCACCTGCGGGACACCACCGCACCGTACCCCGGCATCCCCGAAATGCTGGCAAAGCTGAAAGCGAACGGCGTGCAGCTGGCGGTGTTTTCCAACAAGGCGGATGCGCTGGCAAAAGAGGTCGTCAAGGATTATTTCGGCACGCAGTATTTTACGATCGTGCGCGGCCAGATGACCGGCGTGGCCCCCAAGCCCGCCGCCGAGGGCACGAACGCCCTGCTGCAGGCCCTGCATGCCGACCCGGCCAGCACCCTGTATGTGGGGGACAGCAACGTGGATGTGGAAACCGCCCACAATGCGAACCTGCCCTGCTGCGGGGCGGTGTGGGGATTCCGCACGCGGGAGGAACTGAATGCGGCCGGGGCGGAATACCTGGCAGAAAACAGCGATGAACTGTATGACGTTATCATGAAATAACTGCAAAATTGCGGTGGGGGGAACTGTAAAATGATTGCGCAGCGCTATAAAGATATGCTTAGCGGCAAGTCCGTTATTCGCCAAATCTCCGAGTGGAGCACGGCTCGCGGGACTGAGATCGGCTATGAAAATGTGTTTGATTATTCGCTGGGCAACCCTTCGGTGCCCTGCCCGGAGCACTTTACCAAAACCTGCATCGATCTGCTGCAGACCAAGGAGCCGGTGACGCTGCATGGCTACAGCCCCACGCTGACCATCCCCGCCGTGCGCAAGGCGGTGGCCGAAAGCCTGAACCGCCGCTTTGGCATGGACTACGGTATGGAGCATATCTTTATGGCAACGGGTGCTGCCGGTGCGCTGGCCCACGCCATGCGCTGCGTGGCGGTGCCGGGGCAGGATATTATCACCTTTGCGCCGTTCTTCCCGGAATACAAGCCGTATGTGGAGGGCGCGGGCCTGAATCTGAAGGTCGTTCCGCCCCGCACGAAGGATTTCCAGATTGACTTTGACGCATTTGACGCGATGCTGGATGAGAACACCGCCGCCGTGCTGATCAACACCCCCAACAATCCCTCCGGCGCAGCCTACAGCGCCGAGACGCTGACCGGCCTGGCCGACCGCCTGCGCGCCGCCAGCGCCAAGTATGGGCACCGAATCTTTTTGATCTCGGATGAGCCGTACCGCGAAATCATGTTCGGCGGGCAGCCCATCCAGTACGCCGCCAAGTTCTATGACGATACGTTGACCTGCTATTCGTTCAGCAAGAACCTGAGCCTGCCGGGCGAGCGCATCGGCTATGTGGCTGCGAACCCGCGCTGCGAGGACGCCGAGTATATTGTGCCCATGTGCGGCCAGATCAGCCGCGGAACCGGCCACAACTGCCCGGCATCACTGATCCAGCTGGCCGTGGCCGAATGCCTGGACGAAACCAGCGACTTGGGCGTGTACGAAACCAACATGGAGCTGATTTACGCCGAGCTGAAAAAGCTGGGCTTTACCGTGGTCAAACCCTCCGGCACCTTCTATATCTTCCCCAAAGCGCTGGAGGAGGACGCCAATGCGTTCTGCAAAAAGGCCATGAAGTATGACCTGGCGTTGGTTCCCGGCGACAGCTTTGGCTGCCCCGGCTACTTCCGCATGGCGTACTGCATTGATACCGAGAAGGTCCGCCGCAGCTTTGCCGCACTGGAAAAATTTGTGGCGGAAGAATACGGGAAATGAATTCCGTTCGGGCCGCGCCCGCCCGCAGTGGGAAGCAAAGCCCGAAACATACGATTTTGACACCATAAACGGGAGGTCTGCACAATGCCGCAACAAAAACGTCCGGCGCAGGGACCCAAGCGCCGCCCTGCACCCGCTGCCAGGAGCAGCAATATGCAGCGCCGCCGCGCTGTTTCACGCAAACAGAACCGCCGCGTGCATGCCCTGATCACCTTGATTTTCTGCATTGCCGTGTTTATTTTGGTGTGCGCAGGCTGCTTTTTGCTGGTAAAAACCGATGGCACCATTACCAACAAGCCCAACCAGAGCCAGGGGGATTCCAGCTCCACCGCGCCCGACGGTGCAGACAGCACCACGGATGGCGACAGCCAACAGGAACAGCCCACCATGACCGAGGAAGAACAGCGCATTGCCGATGCCACCGCAACGGCGTCCGCAAACTGCACCAAGGATGCCCCGCAGGTGGTGGACCCAGCGCTTTGGGATGAGCGCGGCAAAGCCTTGATGGAACAGCTGGCTGCCGATGAATTTTACCAGAGCGAGGGACTGAAATACAGTGCCAAAGATGGCTGCCCCTATATGATCGCGGTCAACCGCGCGGCTTCTACCGTGACGGTACTGGCGCTGGACGATGAGGGTAACTACACCAAGCCGTATATGGCCATGGTGTGCTCCGGCGGCGCGGATACCCCGCTGGGATTCTTTGCAACGCCGGTCAATTATGACTGGCGGCTGCTGGCCGGGCCGAGCTATGGCCAGTACGCTACCCGCATCTGGGATTCCTATCTGTTCCACACTGTGCCGTATTACAGCCAGCACAAGGACGATATCGAGTACGACCAGTTCAACCAGCTGGGCACCCAGGCCAGCCTGGGCTGTATCCGGCTGCTGGTCTGTGATGTAAAGTGGATCTATGATAACTGCCCCATCGGCACCCGCGTGGTGATCTATGATAACGCCGATGACCCTGGCCCCATGGGAAAGCCCGGCACCATTTACACCGACCCGACGGACGAGAGCAAGCGCGGCTGGGATCCCACCGACCCGGATTCCGCCAACCCGTGGGATGCAGCATTCCGCAGCGGTACAGCTATCCGCAGCGAGGCAGCCTGGAACGAATGGAACGACGCCCAGAACGATGGCCGCTGGAACGGCTCCATCAACCCCACTGACCTGCAGGGCTGGAGCACCGATTCCAGCGTTGAGGGCACCCGCGGATAACACACCATAGGGGTTAGGTTTTACCAGGTTTTCACCAAGAAGCACTTGTTCTGCCCGGCGAATTGGGATATAATAAAAGGGTTACAAACAGCTTTACCTGCCATGGAGGGCAATGAATGATGAAACTGGCAAAACGTGCAGCTGCACTTGTGCTGGCAGCGGTTCTGGCGCTCAGCCTGACCGCCTGCAGCCCCAAGGAAGTAGCAAGCAATCTGATTTTGAAAACGGCAGACCTGCTGGGCCTGCGTGAAGAAGGTTCCGATGACGATGAGGCGGACGAAATTGTGGCGCAGCCCGGCGGTGAGGTGAACTTCCCGGATGGGCTGCAGGATACCTCGGTCCACTGGAACCAACAGGTGCAGGATGGGACGCTGTATGTTGCGTTTAACAGCATCCAGAACCGCAACACCGAGTATTTTGTGGCGGGTTCCGATACCGTGCAGGTAACGGGCTATGGCACCACCGAATCCACCGGTATTCTGGAGTTCAAGGTGGCGCTGTGGGAACTTTCGGAGGATAAGGCAACCACTTCCTATGTGGCGGGCACCACGGTGTATTTCCCGACCGGCGGGGAGTGCAGCACCTATACCATCTCCGGCTTGACCCCCGGCAGGCTGTACAAGGCCAATGTCAGCTATGACTCTGGTATGTTCTACATTACCGGCGGCGTGAAAATTGAGGGCATTGGCAGCGACGACCTGGTTGCCCCGGATGCAGAATAACCAAAAATGAAGCGTGCCCCGGCGCAGCGGTCAACGCAGACCGACGCCGGGGCATTTTGCGGATATGACTGAAACAAAAAAGGAATCAAAAGATGAACTTTGATAAAAAACAGCTGCGCAACACCCTGCTGCTTCTGCTGGGGGCGCTGATCTGGGGCACAGCCTTTGTGGCGCAAAGTGTGGGCAGCGGCTATGTGGGGCCGTATACCTTTTTGGCGGCCCGCAGCTGGCTGGCCTGCGCATTTTTGATCGTGCTGGTTTTGCTGCGCCGCGGCAAGGCCCGCAAAGCGGATCCCGGCGTTCCGTTCTGGATCAACGGCCGGATGCTGCTGCGGGGCGGTGTGTTCTGCGGCATTGCGCTGTTTGCGGCTTCGGCGGCACAGCAGATCGGCATTGGCACCACCAGCACGGCCAAGGCGGGCTTTTTGACGGCGCTGTATGTGGTGCTGGTACCGCTGCTGGGGGTGTTCTTTGGGCGGCGGCCGGGGGTCAAACTGGGAATCTGCGCCTGCATCAGCCTGGCGGGGCTTTACCTGCTGTGCCTGGCGGGGCACGATACCCTGACCCTGACCGGCGGCGAATGGATGCTGCTGCTCTGCTCGCTGCTGTTCGCGTTCCAGATTATGCTGGTGGATCATTACAGCCCCAGGCTGGACGGTGTGCAACTGAGCTTTGCGGAATTTTTTGCAACGGCGGTCCTTTCCACTATTTTTATGTTTGTGTTTGAAACGCCGACCTTTGCCCAGATCCAGGGGGCGGCGGTATCTATTGCTTACTGCGGCATTTTGTCCAGCGGTGTGGCCTACACGCTGCAAATTGTGGGCCAGAAAGAACTTGACCCCACCATTGCCAGCATGGCCATGTGCATGGAAAGCGTGTTCAGCGCCCTGGCCGGCTGGCTGATTTTGGGCCAGACCCTTTCCGGCGTAGAACTGGCAGGGTGCGCTTTGATGTTTGCGGCAATTATTGGGGCGCAGATACCGGAGAAAGTTAGGAATTAGGAGTTAGCAAAACGCGCACAGCGCCGGTAAATATCGGGCGCTGTGCGCGTTTTTTGTATGATGACGAGGAAGAAAATGTATTGAAGGGGAAGAAAGGTAAAATTTTGCCGCGAACAGAAAAAGAGATTTGTAGGGGACGATGCTTGCATCGTCCCGTGGGGCGGGCCGTAACGTGGGCAGGTGGTACAATTTTATGATGTCTCTCTGCGGCGCGGTCCACCGAAATTATTCTTTATTATTTATTCTTTTTTCATTCAAACAAAAACGCGCCCTCCCTTGCGGGAAGGCGCGTTTGATTTAATCGTGCCGGATGGCCTCCAGGGCGCTGATGCGAACGGCGCGGCTGGCGGGAACGATGCCGGAAAGCAGGCCCACCACCACGGCAAAGCCGATGGCAGCCAGCACCAGCCAGAAAGGAATGATGGACATGACGGTTCCGCTGCCGGAATCAGACATGTAAAATCCACCGCCGTAATACATCGAATCGCTGCTGCCCATCAGGGAGCTGAGGTCGATGGTGGCGTTGATGCCCAGCTTCATCAGCAGGGTGTTCAGGCCGTATACGATCATCGTCATGTTGTTCATGCCAAAGCTGATGATGTAGCTTAAAATCGTACCGGCTACGCCGCCGATAAAGCCGATCATACCGCTTTCAATCAGGAACATCCGCCGGATGTTGCCAATCTCGCAGCCCAGAACTTTCATCACGCCGATCTCACGGGTGCGCTCGTAAATGGCCATCGTCATGGTGTTGGCGATGTTCAGCGCGGCAACAAACAGGCTGATGGCCGCCAGACCCGCCAGGCGCAGCTGGCGCTGTGCGGTCTGCTGCTGCATCTGCTTGCGGTAATCCACCATGGAGCTGATCTGGTAGCCTTCCTCTTTTAAGGTATCGCAGATCTTATCCACATTCTTGATGTCATCGACCTTAATGTACACTTCGTTATAGGTCACTTTTTTGGGGTTAAAATCCGTTTTGGCCAGCTTGCTGTAGGCTTCGCTCAGCATCAGAAGGTCGTTCAGGCGGAAAGTAATGCCGTATTGCAGCATGTAATCCTCGGATTCTTCCGAGACAACGCCAACGATTTTGAGCTTGTAGCTCTGGGTCTTGGGGCTCTCGGTGTCACCATTGGTCAGGGTCAGGGTAAAGGTATCCTTGGTAGCATCCACAAAGGGCGGCAGCTGGTTGCCGTTGGCATCGGTTTCGCCGCTCCAGCGCTGGCGTTTGGAGCTGTTTTGGCTGCGGCGGGTATCCTCAAACTGATACAAAAACTCCTTGCCCACCACAACGGGGATCACATCCTTGCCGTAATTCACGCCGCTTTTGGGCCAGTCGCCGCTTTCCAGCTTGTTGTCCAGCAGGGGCATGGTGTCCGGGTCCAGGCCGAGAACGCTCCATACATAACTGGCGCGGTAGCGGTTGTTTTTGCCTGCTTCTACATACAGGTTCAGGTCCGGCTGGTAATAGGGGGTGACAGCCGTAACGTGGTCGATCTTGCGGAACCGCTGGACGGCTTCGTTATCCAGCTTGACCTCCTGCCCATTGATGTTCTGGCTGCCGTAGTTGTATACCTCAATCTTGGTCAGGCCGCCCATATTTTTGAGCATTTCGTCGTTGTTATGGCTTTCCGCAATGCCCATGGAGATCATAACGATAACCGCACAGATGCCCACAACGACGCCCACAACGGTCAGTGCCGTGCGGCCCTTGCGGCGGGACAGGTTGGTGACAGCCAGCCCGATCTGGTCAGATATCTTCATCGTTGCCTTCCTCCAGCTTGGCAAGTGCGGCGGCCTTCTTCTTTTTGCGTACCACCACAACGATCACAACTACCACCACGATCACAGCAGCGCCGATTGCCAGATAGGCCCACAGGGGCAGGCCGGTCTGCTGGGGCTGCATGTCATCTATGTTAGAGTCCATATCGCCAGAATTGCCGTAGTCCATGGCCGGCTGAACAGAGAAGGAAAAATCTTTGCTGACGGTTTTCAGGGTGCCGTTGGCGTCCTCATAGGTCAGGGTGATGGTACCGTTGCAGGTGCCTTCCTGGATGGGGGTCATGTCAAAATCCACGCTGTTGGAGGAACCGGCGTTCAGGTTGCCGATGTACTGCACAGTGGTGTCAGCGCCCAGGTTATCGCCGGAAAGGGTGGCTTCCAGGTTGGAAAGAGCATCGCGGCCCTTGTTGACAAAGTTCAGGGTAACGGAAGCGGAATCGCCCAGCGTAATGCTGTCGCTGAGTTCCAGCTGGCCCAGCTCAAAGCGGTCCGGCTGAGATACCGGAACCGAGATGGTGGTGGACATACCGGTAACGGCCTTGTTGGTGTCCGCGCCGGTGCCCACGCTGTTCACGGTAATGTTGGCCACGCCGCCGGTAAAGCCGGCGCTGGGGGTCAGGCTGAAGCTGACATCGCGGGTGGACTTGGGGGCCATGGTGCCCAGGTAGCTGCTCAGGCTGCCGCTGGTCATGGTGATGCCGTCCGGCAGGGTCAGCGAGATGACCACATCGTTCAGGTTCTCCTGGCCGCCGGTGGCGTACAGGGTCAGGGTCAGGGTAAAGGGCGTCCCGGCCACAACCGCTTCATTGCCGTAGCTGGAAGCGCGGATCATCAGGTTGGGGGTATCGGGGTCTTCGTCCACACACTGGCCCAGGGTAACGCTGAGCTGCTGCATCGCCATGGTGGAATTCAGGTAGCTCAGGTTGATGGGCACGCTGTTGCCGCCGCCGTTGTAGATCACATCGCGGAACAGCAGTACATAGCTGTAGTAACCGGCACCGTTGGCGTCGGTTTCCTCGTACAGCTGGCCAACTTCGGCGTTGCCGGTAAAGGTGAACGCGGAGGAGTTGATGCGGGCAGAGATCTGGTCCGCGGGAATGAAGTTGTTGTAAGCACCGTAATCCGCCACGCGCAGAATCAGGTTAAACCGGCTGTCCCGGTCAATGGTGGTGATCTCGCCGCCTGCGGCATCGGTCACGGTTTGAGCAATGATGTAGGCCGAGCCGCTGTTGTTGGGGGTCACGGTAGGCTCGGTGGTTGCTGTCGGTACAGAGGCAGAGGGTTCGCCTTCGGCGGCAAGGGCGGGCATGGCAGCCACGCTGCCGAAGAGCATGACGGCCGCCAGCAGGGCGGCAAAACGGGAAGCTTTTTTCACTCCGGGGTCCTCCTTAGATTGATTCCATCTTTTTCTATGACTTTGATATTCCTGAATGAGTGGGCAAAATTTACGGTTTGGGTTGTTCGGGCTGCTGGGCTGCGGCAGCAGGGGCTGCGTAAGAGGCAAGCTCGGCTGCGGTTTTCTGGTGAACTTCGCCGCTGGCAGAGTCGCCGCCGATCCGCATGTTGCCCTCCAGGCTGGCGAACAGGGCTTCGCGGTTGCGCTCCCTTGTGGCGGGATCCTGCACCACATCGGACTGCACCTTGCCGTCCAGAATGGTAATAATGCGGTCTGCACAGGAGGCCAGCTCCGGTTCATGGGTGACCATGACAAAGGTGGTGCCCATCTGCTTGGATATTTGCAGCATGCGGTAGAGCACCTGTTTGGATGTGATAGAGTCCAGGTTGCCGGTGGGTTCGTCCGCAAAGATCACGCGCGGCTTGCTGACAAAGGCGCGGGCGATGCCCACGCGCTGCTGCTGGCCGCCGCTCATCTCGGTGGGCATGTGTTCGGCACGGCCGCCAAGGCCCATGTTTTTTAACTCTTTGCGGGCCATGGCAAGGCGCTGGGAGCGGGAAATGCCTTTGAACATCAGCGGCAGAGCAACGTTTTCGGCCGCCGTCATGGTGGGCAGCAGGTTGTAGCTCTGAAAAATAAAGCCCAGGTGTGCCTGGCGGAACTTGGCCAGCTCATCTTCGGTCATAGCGCTGATCTCGTGCGAACCGATGAATACCTTGCCGCGGGTCGGTTTTTCCAGCCCGGCCAGCTGATTCAGCAGGGTGCTTTTGCCACTGCCGGACTGGCCCACGATGCAGCAGAATTCCCCATTTTCAATGGAGATAGAAACATCGTTCAGGGCAATGACCCGTTCTTTGCCCACGGCATACACCTTGCGCAGGTTGACGGTATGGATAATGGGTGCCATTTCAGCCCTCCCTTTTTGACAAAATCCTATACCTCTATACTATATCACATTTTACCCCCGGCGGAAAGGGGGCGGAGTTGTAAAATTGCGGTGGGGCGAAGGAAGTAGTTAGGAGGGAGGAGGCAGGAGTTAATTAGGAATTAGAAATTAGGAATTGGGGCGGGGAAAGGTGGTGGGTAGGGCGGCCAGCCCTCTGCCCGCCGGAAAGGGGGGCTGCAAAGGTTCGGTAGGGCGGGGTCACCTGACCCCGCCGGTGCGTGGGGAATGGAGCAAAATAAATTTGTGATGAATCATGAAAATATATGTAGGGGACGGCGTCCTCGACGTCCCGGTATTGCCTTAAAATTATCATAAAAAATGCCGCGGCCCGGTGGGGCGGCGGCAAATAGGGACGGATTATAGATATTCTTCAAAAAATTCTGCGGTGGCGGATTCGATGCGGCGGCGGACGGAGAAATCGTCGATTTTTTTGCCGGATGCGGCGGTGAAATTGTGAGTGGCATCCTCATACTGGCCGGTCAGGTCCACCAGAGGGCCGCTGTGTTCGGCGGCAGCCTGGCGGGTCAGGTCAATGGTGGTCTGGCTCAGCAATTCGGCATCCCCGGCGGTATAAGCCAGCAGCAGAGGGCCGTTGTAGGTGCGCAGGCTGGCGGTGGGGTCCTGGTCGGCAACCTGCTGCACAAAATCGGCGCTGATCGTTACGCCCCACTTGGGCAGGTCCAGCACGCCGTTCTGTATGGCACCGTCATAAATAGCCTGGCGGCCCTCGGCGCTGTGGTCCAGAAATTCCAGCCCGTCCAGCCCTGTGTTATCCGCCGGTGCCCACAGGGCGGCGGCTTTGATGGAATCTTTCAGGTAGACGCTGACGGCGCGGCCGCCCATGCTGTGGCCCAGCAGGCCGATGCGCTCCGGGTCGGCACCCACAGTGTCGGTCAGGTAGGTGATGGCAGAGGTGATATCATCCCGCATGTTGGCGGGGGTGTAAGCGGTGAACGGCTCCTCGCTTTCGCCGCTGCCCGCAAAGTCAATGGCGATGCTGGCAATGCCGTGCTGGGCCAGCGTTTTGGCCAGCGGCTTGGCGTGGCCGTCCAGCTGGCGGTTGCCGGTAAAGCCGTGGCAGATCACCACGGCAGGCATGTTTTCGGCATTGGCAGGGGTGGTCAGCGTGGCATGGATGCTGCCGCGCTCGCCGGGGATGGTAAGTTGCTGCACCTGAACGGATGCCCCACAGCCGGAAAACAGCACCACCGCCGCGCAGACGGCTGCGACCAGTAGCACCGCAAAAAAGGAACGCAGATGTTTCATGCAGATTCCCCCTTTCTTAGGGTGTAGCTGAAAAGGCGAAAAATTCGTCGGCTTCTTTGCTTTCAGATACATCTTGGGGGTGAGTATACCACACTGCCCCGGCAATAACAACCACCGCGACGTAAACAAACCGTGAACAAACCATCAATTTACACTGGTAAAAAATTGGTTACGACCGCCTACGGGGCGGAGGTTTACTGCCCCGGTTCCCACATGGCAACGGGGGTCATGATGGTGGGGTCACTGGCGGGGGCAAGGTACTGCTGGTAGGTCTGGAACCAGTTGTCCGAAAGATCATCATACACCCAGGAAAGCAGCAACAACTGGCCCACAGGGGATTCGGCGGCAATATAGGTGCTTTCACCTGCCTGCCAGCTGGTGTGGAACACGCTGCCGGCGGCAAAGTTCAGCAGCAGGCTTTCGCCGCCCTGACCGCTGTTGGAACGAAACAGCATCATGGTGCCCCATTTTTGGGAGTAGAGGTTGGCAACCGTGGAAGAACCCAACAGATAACCGTAAGGATAATCGGAACGGTCGATCCCCAAAAGGGATTCCAGCGCGGTCTGCTCCCCGTTGCGCAGGTTGAGCCGGATGGCGTTGAACGGGGTATCATCCGGATTCTCCCAAATGCTGGTATTCAGATAGAGAGAATCCCCATACAGCGCGGCATGGGTGAAAGAACCGGAATTTTCGTTCAGGCTGTATAACCGCCGGCTTTGGGCGGTGACGGGGTCGTACAGCACAACGTCATAACTGGTGTTCTGGAACCGGGAAGAATAACTGCCGGCCAGGCTGTAATCGGATATTTTATCGGAAGCGAACGGTTCGGAGCAGCGCTCCCGGAACAGCACAAGCTGGTTGTTCCAGACACCGCAGAGGTGGTCGGTATCCGGGATGGGCATGGTTTCGTACTGGCCGGTGGTGCGCTCCATGCGGAACCAGCGGGTGGGCTCTTCGCCCTGCTGGCTCCGCATGATGCCGTATAAATAGGTGGAATCGCAGCCGCCGATATACACGGCATCATGATCCAGCCGGACAAGCTCGGTGCGGGTGGTGCCGTCCAGCATTTCAATGCGGCCCTGGCCAAAGGCGTTCTGCATCAAGCGGCGGGCGGCGGTAACATCCTCCTGGGTGTAAGGCTCCAGCTCCTGGGTATAAAGGGCCAGCGGAACCCCGGCATCTGCCGCGCGCGCCCAGCGCATGATCTCATCGTCCGACATGGCGTTGATATCCGCGCCAGAAGCGCCCTTTGCCGTTGTGGGCGAATAGGTGCCGTAAACAAGGTAAACGCAATCCCCGGCGGGAACCAGAGAATACATCTGGTCCGTGATGCGGGCAGGGCAGCTGCTGGTGGTATGGGTGCAGCCGGGCACATCACAGAACACGGTCTGCACGCCGGTGCTCAGGTTAGTACGAAGGATCAGGTTGGCATCATAATCAAACACAGCGGCAGCGCGGTCATCGTCCCACTGGTAAGCGATGACGTCAGTGTAATAATAATCGCTGGTTTCTGGCAGCGGCTCGGCGGGCAGCAGATCGGTGCTGCCCGGCTGCGGGGTGGGGGCATAGGGCTGCCAGGTCAGCTGCATGCTGTAATAGGCGCGGGGAACATCGTCAAGGGTAAAGGAGCCGTACACACAGGTCAGCAGGGCGTTGCCTCTGGCACTGTACAGGCCGGTTTCGGCGTAATCGCTGCCGTAAGGCACGGTCCAGTCGCCCAGGTCGGTAAGGCCCTCCCACTGCACCCAGGCGTTCAGCAGGTCGGAGATATTCAGCGATACCGGGCTGCCGGACAGCAGGGTGGGATCGTCCAGCGGGGCCTGAACCCACAGGTTCAGCAGGCGGCCGGTTTTATTATCATAATCCAGGGCGAATGTGGGGGATTCGTTGTATTCGGGGTCGCTTTCATCATAGGCGGCATGGGGGTAGCGCAGCAGCCGCGTAATGCCAAGGGAATCACTGGAAGTATACAGCTCGCCGCTGCTGTAGCTGCTCAGGTTATCGGCTGCCACATGGTACCAGGTGTCCGGCAATACCTCGGCATCATGGAGCTGGGTCAGTAGGCTGGCGGCAAAATCAGCGGCGGTATCGCTGGAGGTCATGTTGTAGCGGCTGTTCCCGGCGGGGGTATACAGGGCTGCTGTGCCGTTCAGCCCGGCGGAAACCATCCAGTCCGTGCGGTTCATCTGGGTGCGGTTTTTGATCTGCTGTAATAGATAAAAATCATCCCCGCTGACCTCGCGGGATTCATACAGGCCAGAGCTTTGATTGACGGTGCCGAACATACGGGCATCCTGTGCGCGGAACCAGAGCAGCGGCAGGCAGGCCAGCACAGCCACCAGGGCGGCGCAGGCCAGCATCAGCAGCTTGCCGCGTTTTGTGGTTTTCATACGGGTTCCTCCTGTGCGAGTTCGGCGGCGGTTTGGTTCGGTGCGGGCAGGGTGACGGTTACGGTGGTGCCTTTGCCAAGCTCGCTTTCCATGGCAAGCGTTCCGCCGTGGGCCTGGGCAATGCGGCTGCACAGGGCCAGGCCCAGGCCGCTGCCGCCCTGGCGGCGGGAACGGGATTTATCTACCATATAAAACGGCTCCACCACGCGGGCCAGCTTGTCCGCCGGGATGCCCTGGCCGTGGTCCTGAACCGTCAGCCGGATGGAACCATCTGCCTGTTCGGCGCAGACCGCAATGGCGCTGCCGGGGGTGCTGGCCTTGGCGGCGTTGGTGACAAGGTTGATGACGAGATCACACAGCAGGTCGGCATCTCCCTGCACGGTCAGGCCGTTGGACTGCATGGTCAGAATGCAGCCGTTCAGAGCGGGGGCAACGGCGCGGTGCGCTTCGGCAAAAACAGAATCCAGCTGCACGGGTACCAGTTGGGGGGCGTGCTCACCCAGGCCCATCAGCTGCAGCAGCTTTCCGCTTAAGGCTTCCAGCCGCTGGGCTTCATGGAAGATGGCCCCGGCGGCTTCACGCTGTTCTTCGGGGTCTGGCTGCATGCTGCGCAAAAGGTCGGCATAGCCGATGATGCCGGTCATGGGGGTTTTGAGCTCATGGGTAAACGCACCCACAAAATCATCCCGCTGCTGGACCGAAAGCTCCAGAGCTTCCACTTTGTCCTGCACGGCACCGGCCATCTGGTCAAAGCCCTGGCTCAGGATTTCAAGCTCATCCCCGGTGTGCATCCTGGTGCGCAAGGCATAATCACCCGCGGCAATGCGGGCGCTGGCGGCGGTCAGCACGGTCAGTGGGTGGGTCAGGCGGCGGCTGACAAGCCAGACCACCACGGCAGCCCCGGCCACCACGGCAGCTTCCAGCAGGAAAAAGCGCTGCAGGCTGCGGTTGCGCGCGGCAAAAATCTCCGTTACATCAAAGGTAGTTACCATCACAAGGCCGCCCAGCAGATCGCTGCGGTAGGTGCGGGTCACATTGGGGCCGTACTGCAAAATGCTTTGGCCGTCCTGCAGGCCGTATATGGCATAGGCTTCGTCCTGGGCGGGGTCAGCGGATGCGCGGAACAGCCCCTGGGAATAAACCCCACGGGCCAGATCCCCTGCGCGCCAGGTGGCGGCGGTGATAAAATCATCCCCGCAGGTATCTTCGCCGCGGCCGGTCTGGTCCAGGTAGTAATCCTCCACCACGCCGCACAGCATGGCGTGCATGCTTTGTTCCTGCTCGGCGGCTGCGCTCAGGCGGTCCATAAAGCTGCCGTTGACCAGCACCGCACCGCCCACGGCAAAAAACGCGGCGATGACCAGCAGCATGATGCAGACAAGTTTTTGAGAAAATTTCATAGAAAAACCCGTAAGTAAGTTTGAAATTAGGGCAATACCGCATAATTCTAAGTGCCGATACGGCGAGCGAGGTGCGGC
>OKRV01000315.1_pt1 | contig 34220 bp, 25 predicted proteins | sample 1601201 | NCBI WGS metagenome assembly OKRV01 (sample SAMEA3541540, study PRJEB24748) | human gut metagenome | biome: human gut; feature: human-associated habitat; material: faeces | place: China | collected 2012 | reverse complement strand
TTTTCAGTGACCGGATGTGGCGGGGCAATGCAGGGGCTGAAAAGCCATGCGGCTTTCGACTGTCCGTTTAATGTCTGGACGAATGTGGAATCCAGTGCAACCTTTACGCTGGGCGTTCCATCGTCCTTCCGTAACTGTCTGGGCGGCATGGATGCTTCCGTGCTGGATACCTTCGGCGGTGAATTTGAGTGGGATCGCTACACGGTCAAGTTTCATAAAACCAGAGGTGCGGATCACAATGTCCACATCATCTACGGGAAGAACCTGACAGACTTCAAGATGGAGAAATCCATCGAGAACACGATCACTGGTGTGCATCCGTACTGGGTGGATAATGAAACCCAGGCGGTCATGGAGCTGCCGGAGAAGGTGGTGCTGCAAAGCAAGCGGTCAATTCCTTACCAGAAGGTCACCGTGCTGGACTGTACCAGCAATTTTCAGGAAAAGCCGAGTGAGACGGCACTCCGGGAATATGCACAGAACTATATCGACACCACGGACTTAACGGAGCCGGAAATCGACATCAAGATCGACTTCTTACAGCTCTGGAATACACCGGGATACGAGGACATCGTGGAAGCAGAGCGAGTCTCCCTTTGCGATACGGTCCATGTGTTTATCTCAAAGCTGGGAATCGAAATCAGTTCCAAAGTCACGGAAACCGAGTATGATGCGCTGCTGGAACGCTATAACAGCATTACGCTGTCGAACTCCACAGTCAGCAGCCGGAATTCTTCTCTGACCGGTTCGCTCAATAGCATCCGGAATACAGCAACGATTGCCTATGATACGGCAGTCCGTGCGGAGACAGCAGTGGGAGAGCAGGTCGGTGGGATCACAGCATCCATTATTTATGACGGTGCGCTTTTTGCTGCGCTGTTTGGACTGCATTATAAAAATGAAACTGACAGTAAGGGAAATACGACCCGGTATGCATTCAATGCGGCGACTTTGAAACAGTCCACGGTCGCATGGAAGAACAGCTCTGCCGGACTGTTTGTATCCACGGATGGCGGTAAGACGTGAAGCTATGGCTGGGAGTCGGATGACACGGCAGTCAGGACAGCGATCCTGCTGGAACAGACCCTCAAGGAACTGGATGACCGCTATAAGAAAGCCACGGAGCTTTCCGAGGAGCTGCTGAAGGAACTGGATGAGCGGTACAAAACAGCGACCGCTATCTCTGCCGAGCTTCAGAAAACACTCGATCAGCGGTACGAAACTGCCAAAAAGCTGTCCATAGAGCTGTATGAGGAACTGGATAAGCGGTATGGCACCCTTACGGAAATCTCAGAAGATCTGCAAAAGGAGTTGGACGAGAGATACAGTGTGGCGAAGAAGCTGTCGGAAGAGGTTGAAAAAGAACTGGATGAAAAGTACCAGCCGAGTATCCCGGTATCGGAAACCGCACCGGAGGCCCTGGCAGCAGATACGCTCTGGATCGATAAGAAGAACCTTCGGTTAAAGCTCTGGGATGGAGAACAGTGGCAGACCATTGGCTATGAGCCGGAACAGCCAACGGAACCGACTACACCAACGGAACCGGAACAGCCGGAGCCGGAGAACCCGGACACCGAAGAGAAAGATAATGGGAATAAAGAAGAAACAGAGGATAAGAAGACCGATCAGGAGGGAGCGCGTAATGATCACAAGCATTTATCAGGAAGTGGAGCTGTCACTGACGGAGAATCTGATCCCGGTGATAGTCCCGGTCAAACAATATGATAACAGGGCACGGAAAGTCAGATGTGTCCTGTATAACAACTCGGTACAGTATTCCGTGCCGCAGGACTGCATCGTTGCCTGCTCCGGTACCAGACCGGACGGCACAATATTCCATTACACCAGCGAGACGGCATCCGACCTTGTGTTTGTTGAAAATGGGGCGGTCATCTTTACGATCACGACCTTCATGACCGCACAGGCAGGGCGTTTTCCACTGGATGTTGTTATGCTCAGCACAGCAGGGGATGTCCTTGGGTCGTTCTCCCTCACGCTGAAGGTGGAGCGGGCAGCCATCAACAACGGCAAGATCGCCACTTATACCTACGCTGGTGTGGTGGAAGCCATCCGTAAAGGTCTGCTGGAGGTGTATATCACGGACGATGGCTATTTTGCCGTTGTGTCGGAGGACGGACTCGGCTTCAGTGACAAGTCGGAATCCAGCACCATCCAGAAATTCATCGAGAATCTTTTGAACTGTACGGTCACGGATGATGGTTATCTTGCCTTTAGTACCGAAGATGGTCTGAAACTCATCTTTTCCATGGATGGTAATGGGCGGCTGATCGTAGAGTTTGCAAACGGCTAATGCGGCCGGGAAAGGGGAAAATATGTCGAAATATATCGGAAACCGAATCGTCCCTCGCCATGATGGTATCTGGGACAAAGCAAAAGAGTATGAGCCTCTTACGATTGTATATGAGGAAGCAACGGGTGACAGCTATCTCAGCCGGAAACCTGTGCCGGCCGGAACGCTTTTGTCACAGGAGGAATACTGGGCGATGTGTTCTCGGTTCTCGGAGCAGATGGCTCTGTACCGCCAGAATACTGCAGCAGATGTGGCCACCCTGCGCAAGATGACCGCACAGGATGTGGCGGATATCACTCAGAAGGTCGATGCCGCAAACAGTGCTGTTGTGGCCAGTAAGTCCGAGATGGATAAGACCGCAGAAACGCTGAAAGCCCAGATCAATGCCAATGTCAAGGCATCTACGGACAAAAATGCCAACTATGCACAGGAGCTGGTAGATGCCCGTGTGGATAACACCGGGAAGACCTATGGTACTGCTGGAGAGAATGTCCGTGCCATCGGCAGGGTACGTTCCATGCAGAATATCATGAAGAACTGGGTAATCAAAAATGGTTTTGTAAACCAGTATGGCAGGTTGGCATCCTCTGAGGGCTGGCGGGCGGCATATATGGTCCCTGTTAGTGGCGGAGCAATTCTGGTAGATGGTGAGTTCGGCTATATGAGCGGCCGGGACGACTACAACAACATGGTCTGCTATGACATGGACCGCAAATTTCTTGGCGGCTGTTTCCGGGCAGAGAGCGGCAAGGTTTATGACAACTATGTGATCACATTGCTTCCGAACACTCGATTTATTTCGGTCACCACCAATGAAAAGCTGTTCTCGAAGCTCTCTGTTTACCTTTATGACAACATGCTTCCGCTGAGATTACTGTCGAATTATGCAACTGGATGGCAGTGGATGAACGGAAGTGTGGACATCAGGCTCACTGGCAGCAAGGTGACGGTCACATTCCCGGAGGGAAAGAGTGTATATGTCTGCCGCCGTACAAATGGTACACAGTACGAGCAGACGAAACTGGTGGCGGAAAACAGTATTTCGGCTGACTTTGCGGTGGTGGGAAAATGGTGGGCGATCTACTATGATGGTGCGGAAGTATCCGCAGACGAGACGGGAGAAAAGACAGAGGTTCCGGTCATTAAGGTGGAAAATACGAGCGGCGATAGCTGGGGCGATCTATTCACAAGGGGGCGCTTTGTTTTTGCGGTCTTTTTTGACTGGAATGTGGTGTATGCAGCTCCTTCGAGTAGCGGTACAGTCATCAACGGGATCGATTATGGCAATCCAGCCAAAATTGCGAATACTGCGATGACCCAGCACAAGTACCGTTCAGCAAAGATGTTCCTGTCCACGGGCCAGTTTGCGATCGATACGGTCAACCGCACCATTCAGGTCACAAAACGTATCCTGGCGGTGGTTGATAACGGTGCTTACTACTGGATCAGTGCTAGCGAGGAGCCGGTGCCGATGTTGGATAGTACGGAAGCGGAAAAGAATCATATGCTGATCCTTGCCTATGACTCATCCAAGGACCAGATCAATCTTTACAACACTGCGCAGTACCGTGCATTGGGAGTAAACGGCTACTATATCGCTGCCTGGTATGAAAAGCATTTCTGGTATCCGCACATGGGCTCCTCTTTCAGCATTGTACTGGATGGCACGACTTATAAGGCTGGTGAGCTGTTCGATGAGGAACGGCGTGATTCCTATATCGAAAAGAAGTATGAGGACCGCTTCCAGCAGCTCCGCACGGATCTCGCCGGTAAGGATTCCCGTCACATGTATCTGGCAAGCGGCGGTATTACCATTGACCAGAATGCCGGTACGATCCAGGTCAGTACCAAGTGTCTGGGTGTTCCGGATACGTTTCACTATGAGTGGATCACGGCAGGTGATCCGGTAGAGATGGCGTTTAACACACCCAGCTCGACATTTGGCATGCCGATGCGCATTCTTGCTTATGACGCTGGCACGAGAACCATCAATCTGTACGACACCAGCCTGTTCCGCAAGCTGGGAACGAATGGTTTCTATATTGCAAGCTGGTATCAGAGCAAGCTATATAATCCGCACATTCACCCGGATGTGAAGTTCATTGTGGGCGGTAAGGAATACAAAGCGGGCAATCTGTTCGCAGATAACGAGGCGTCTTTTATCCCGAAGCGTATCACGGATTATGTGCAGAGAGCTATTACTCCGGCTGTAGAAGATGACATCGTGACCCCGTCCCACTGGGACTGCATGGAAGGGCGCCAGCTTTCCATCTTCTTTGACTGTCTTTCCCGGCATGATGGCAAGGAAAATCTGTATGTGCTCGCCAGAGGCACGAATGCACCGAGCTTGACCCGGAACGAGTATTGCATGAATTACACGCCGACGAAGGACAGTACGGATTTTGCACTGACCGTCCGCCGTTTGGATGAAGAAGACTGCCATACGGTATCGTCCAAACCTGTGCAGGTCAGGGTCCACCATAAGCTGAAGGATAAGCTCACGAAAAATATCTGCATCTGTGGAGATTCTCTCGTGGACAATGGTTCTGTGGCAACGGAAGTGTACCGTCTGCTGGCAGAGGATAATGACTGCGTGATCCATCCGCTGGGAACGAGAGGACCGGAAGGCGGTAAACACGAAGGACGCGGCAGCTGGACATTTGCCCGGTATCTGGCAGACACGGATTACGCTGGCAAAACGAATGCGTTCTGGGACAAGATCAAAGGCCGTTTGGACTTCCAGAAATATTGCGAGACCAACGGCTATGAGGGCATCGACTACTTCCTGATCGCACTTGGTACCAATGATGTATCGCAGGGCACTACACTATACCGCACGGAAGCAGAGGTACAGAAGTTCGTGGATCAGGCAAAGCAGTTCATCGATGCGCTGCTGGATAAGGAAACGGGCTTCCCGAACTGCAAGATCGGTATCGGTCTTTGTGGCCCCGGCTCGGATTATTCTTATCAGTGCGGTTCCAGCATGGGTATCTTCCATATGAGCATCAACACGCTGAACCTTGCACTGATCAAGGCATTTGATGCTGGCAAGTACCACAAGAATGTGACCTGCTTTGCCCACGGCCTGCGCACTGACCGCCGTCTGGCATTTCCGTACAGTGATAAACCGGTGACGAACCGGTTCACGGAAACCAGCCGGACACTAACCAACAGCATCCATCCCTCGGCACGAGGATATCAGGCATGGGCAGACGGCTACTATTGCCAGATCCGTGCGTGGCTGACGGAGGACAGCAAATAATGCGGCATTTTGCCGGGAAAGGAAAAAGAATATGATGAATCGTCAGAAAATTCGGGGGGGGGGTACTATGTAGCTCTTGACCTCTCAAAGACAGGACCTCCCAGTCTGCCGGATGCAGTGAAAATCATGATGGCCGGAGCAGGCCGGTAGAAGGGAGACTGTTATGTCTAAATTTATTGGAAGAAGAATCGTTCCCAAACACGATGGTGTGTGGGATATTAGCAAGGAATACGAAGAACTCAGCATTGTACTCGATAAATCGTCCGGAGAGAGCTATATCAGCAGGAAGCCTGTGCCGACCGGAACTGCCATTTCGGATCAATCTTACTGGATGCAGTACAGCCTTTACAGTGCCCAGATTGCAGAAGCGATCCGGGAGATGAAAGAGACCGAAGCTCATCTTACGGAATATGTTGACAAGGCTGAATCCAATATTAACACCCGTGTGGCATCGGCAGAAAGCCTTACCAACAGCAATAAGGCAGAGCTGAACAGCCGCATGGATACGATGGATAAGCGGCTGGATGCCAATGTGTCGGCTTCGACCGATAAGGATAAGGACTATGCCGCAGAGGTTGTGGACGCACGGGTGGATGAAGAAGGGCAGACCTATAAATCAATGGGATCTCATGTTCGGGCAATCGGATCTGGTAAAGGTATCTTGAAAGATGCATTGAACGGAAGCCGCTTGTCTTTTCTGAATATCACGCCGGAGCTCAACTGGACGGCAGATAAATATATTCCGAGAAAATATGGCGGAGTGGAGACTTTTTCACAGACACCAAACGTGTATTTCGCTACGGTAGAATATATTTCATTTCCGTATGGGGGTTGTTGGATTCAGGTTTGCTCTGCCATGTCAAAAGTGGAAAGCGATAAATCTGGGATTGCTTTTTATGATGCAGATAAGAAGTTTATCGCTGGAAGTGACTACAACCGGGAAACGAACAAACTGGCATTGCGGCGCATTTTTTGTCCGGAAGGGACAGCGTATATGCGGATGACCTGCATGGGGCAGGAAAACCTCGATGGTGTGGGTCTGTGGCTGGATGATTGCAGTGTTTCTGTTGGTCAGATCGTAGATCAGGCGGTCACGCATGAGAAATTGGCACAGAAATGTGTTAAGACGGACAATCTGGCAGATGAATCCATAACACCGGAAAAGCTGAGTGATGGTGCGGTGCTTGCAAAAAATGCGGCATTTCTGGAGATCCCCCTGGATATTGTTCTGACCCCCGATTTGTATATTTCTCGGTCAAATGGAAGCCTCCGGACATATACGCCTGGAACCAACACTTATTTTGCGACTGAAGATTATCTTCCATTTCCGTATGGCGGTAGCCGATGCCTTTTACGCGCCAGCATGAGTACAGCACCCAATGATGTTTCTGGTCTGGCATTCTATGATGCAGATAAGAAATATCTTTCTGGTCTGAAATATGCTCAGGAGAAGGGTGGGGTTTTGTGCTATACAGAATTTGTTTGCCCGAAGGGAACGGAATATATCCGGCTGACTATGTACAAGGAAAACCTGAAGGATTTTGCAAAGATCTGGTTTCAGGATACAGTTGTTTCTACCGGGAAGGTGCAGGATGGGGCAATCACAACTCCTAAAATTGCCGATGGCGCGGTCACGAAGGGAAAATTGGAAGTAAGCATCCAGAAGCGGTTGACAGCCGAAGTGAATGATCTGCTGGGATTTAATCTTTCGGATACTCCGTTGGAGCGCATTCGCAATGATGCCGGTTTGATGGCGATTTTCCGACATGTGGGCTGCATCGGAGATAGTCTTGCCAGCGGAGAAGCTGTGTATAAGAAAGCAGATGGTTCTACCAGTGGAAAAGATCTGTTTGAGTATTCCTGGGGACAGTATCTTGCCAGAATGACTGGCAATACCTATTACAACTGGTCAAGAGGTGGACTCCGGTGTGATACGTTCCTTTCCAGCTCTATGGCAGTTGAGTGCTTTGACGGAGAGCATAAGTGCGAGGCTTATGTCATCGGACTGGGGCAGAACGAAAACAATAAGAAGTACACCATTGGCACGGCTGCGGATATCGACATGAATGATTATACACAGAATCCGGATACCTACTATGGGAATTACGGAAGGATCATCCAGAAAATTCAGCAACTTCAGCCGAAAGCAAAAATCTTTGTGCTGACCGATCCGTTAAAAGCTGTGGAAACTGCCGGGTATAATGCTGCAGTTCGTGAGATTGCAGGGATGTTCCAGAATGTGTATCTGGTTGACCTTTTCACTTACGGCACGACATTGTATTCTTCCGGTTTTCTTTATCAGCAGAAGCGAGGAGGACATTTCAATGCAGTTGGCTATTTCGTCTGTGCCATGATTATCGCCACCTATATCGATTGGATTATCAAGAAGAACCCGACCGAGTTCCGGGAGGTTGAATTTATCGGATTAGATAACAAATTTTATTAAATTTCCACCGTCAAGGACAGACATACTTCTAAAATGTCTGTTAAACGGTGTTCATTATAGAAGGAGTTTTTTTACACAAGGCGGCAGATGCCGTCTATTTTTTATGCCCAACTGGGCAGGAAAGGACAAGCGTATGCAGAATGTGATCGACAAGATTGAATGGATGTTCGCAGGATTGGGCGGATTTCTGGGCTGGTTCTTCGGTGGCTTTGATGGCTTCCTTTACGCTTTGGTGGTGTTCGTGGTCTGTGACTACTTCACCGGGGTGCTGGCAGCAGCCATCAAGCATGAGCTGTCTTCTGAGGTCGGCTTCCGTGGCATTGCCAAGAAGGTGTGTATCTTCGTGCTGGTCGGGATTGCCAACATCATCGATACACAGGTGCTTCAGAATGGCTCTGCCATCCGCACGGCTGTGGTGTTCTTCTATCTGGCAAATGAAGGTCTGAGCTGTCTTGAGAATGCGGCGGTGATCGGTCTTCCGGTGCCGGACAAGCTGAAGGAGATGCTGGCGCAGCTCAAGGAGGAAAAAAGCCAGAAGAAGCACGAGAACGAGGAACAGTGATGAACTGGGAGAGGTGTGACAGCCTCTCCCTTATTTTTAGGAGGAGAACAAGATGAGTAAGAAAGAATACCCTGCAAAGCTGACGACCGGCTATTACCGTGTGCGGGTGGATTGGGAAGATGAATCCTCCCAGCTTGGCGCATACCGGCTGCTGGCAAACGCGAAAGCAAAGTGTGATGAGAATCCGGGCAGCCGTGTTTTTGACAATGACGGTAATGTCATCTACCCGGAGGAAGCCGTGCCTGTTACGGGAGCAGAGGATAACGAGGAGCGAGAGGTACTGGATAAGCCGGAGGAGAAGGAACCGGAAAGTCCTGTGGAAGAATCGGAGGCGGGAGAGCAGCCAGCGGATAAGAAAGAAGAGCCTGTGGATGAGGTCGAGTTCCCGACTGCAGAGGAACTTCCGGCGACTATTGCCTACGGTAAGCTCAAGACGCTCATGAATATCCGCACCAGTCCGGATCTTGAATCCGAGGTCGTAACGGTCTACAAGAAAAACACCATTGTGGAAATCGCGGAATTCTGTGATGGCTGGCTGAAGATCAAATGCCCGGAGGCAGAGAATGGTTTGGCGTATGTCCTCAACAGTGCCGATACCTATGCGTTTACTGCCAGCAAGATCTATGAGGTGCATCCCGGCGACAATCTTTGGAAGATCGCAGAGAAGGAGCTGGGAGATGGTACTCGCTACGGAGAGATTCGTTCGCTGAACGGTCTGACCTCCAATGCCATCCGGGTCGGCATGAAGCTGCTGATTCCTTAAAAATACACATTGCGCAGAGGCTCGGAGAAATCCGGGCTTCTATCTTTTTCAGGAGGTAATCATTATGGGATATACCAATAGTCCACTTGTTGTTTACACCAATCTCTCCCCGAACCACTCCGGGCAGAGGACACACAGCATCGACCGTATCACACCGCATTGTGTTGTGGGTCAGCTTTCTGCGGAAAGCATCTGCGGCTGCTTTACCAGCACGAGCCGCCAGGCAAGCTGCAACTACGGCATCGGCAAGGACGGCAGGGTTTCGTTGTGCGTGGAAGAGAAGAACCGCAGCTGGTGCTCTTCCAGCAATGCGAATGACCAGAGAGCTATCACTATCGAGTGCGCCAGTGACCTGACTGCACCGTATGCCATGAACAGTTCGGTGTACGGTTCCCTAATTAAGCTCTGCACCGATATTTGTCAGCGCAACGGCAAGAAAAAGCTGTTGTGGCTGGGGGATAAGAATAAGACACTCAACTATGCTCCGGCAGCAGACGAGATGGTGCTGACTGTGCATCGCTGGTTTGCCAACAAAAGCTGCCCCGGCGACTGGCTGTATGCCCGTCTGGGTGATCTGGCGGCAAAGGCGACGGCGGCACTGGGCGGTTCTTCCGGCTTGCAGGCATCTTCGCTGAAAAATCTATCTGAGGCAGAAGCAGTCACAAAGATCGGGCCGCTATTCACGGAGAACCAGAAACAGTCCGGCATCCTCGCCTGTGTGTCGATGGCACAGTTCATTCTGGAGTCCGGCTATGGCACGAGCGAGTTGGCGCAGAATGCCAATAACTGCTTTGGCATGAAGGCTGACCTCTCCGGTAATACCTGGCCGAATTCTGCATGGGATGGAACGTCTGTCTACACGAAGAAAACGCAGGAACAGAACCCGGACGGTTCGATGGTCACAATCACAGCTAATTTTCGCAAATATGACTGTGTGGAAGATTCTATTGCCGACCATGCAGCGTATCTGCTGGGGGCAATGAACGGCAGCAAGAAACGCTATGAGGGTCTGGCAGGCTGCACGGACTACAAGAAAGCAGTGCAGCTGATCAAGGACGGTGGCTATGCGACCAGCCACACCTATGTTCAGAACCTTTGCAGTATCATCGAGCGTTGGAACCTTACGAAGTATGATCTGGCAAAAGCGTCTGACAGCACCGCGATTTCCGGCTGGTATCGTGTGCGTAAGAGCTGGCAGAACGCGGCTTCCCAGAAAGGCGCATTCCATGAGCTGGTCTATGCCAAAGAATGTGCAGATGCAAATCCCGGCTATACGGTCTTTGACCCGGACGGCAAGGCGGTCTATCCGACTACCCCGGCGGCATCTGTGCCGTATGCAGTCCGTGTATCCATTAACGACCTCAACATCCGCAAGGGACCGGGCACGAATTACGGTAAGACCGGTTATTACACCGGAAAGGGCGTGTTCACCATTGTCGCAGAATCTGCTGGAACTGGCTCGGTCAAGGGCTGGGGTAAGCTGAAATCCGGCGCAGGCTGGATCAGTCTGGACTATGCTGCCCGGATCTGATAAGACCTCCCCACCCGCCAAGGGTGGGGTACATATCGTGCAGATAGAACAATAATCGGAGCGGTATTTCTCCGTCTTTCTGCGCCGATAAAACTTGATAATATCACGAAACAGAGGGAATATGTGACTGCCCAAAGGAAGAAACGGGCAGAAAGGAGTGGAGATTATGAGTGCAGGAACTGATTTTCTGGCAAGTTTACAGAAAGCAACGGTCAAAAATACCGTCCAGCAGAAACAGAAAAAGAGAGAAACGGCATCTGCCGTGGATGTTTCAGCTCTGTTGGCAGCAGCCCTTAAACCGAAAGAAGCTGTGGCAGGAGTCCGTCAGAGTACGGAAGCTGCCACGGCTTCCTTTTTACCCTCGACTGACACGCAACAGGACAGGTCTACTCAACAAAAACCAAAAGAAGTAGTAGACCCCGGCATTACCGCACTGATTCAGAATGCGCTGGCGGCAAGGAAAGTCATGGCACAGCCGGACATCGCAGAAAAAGTACAGAGCGGGATGCAGAGTGAGTTCTCACAGCTTTTTCATGCAGATGAAGAACCACAGGAACAGGACAACCGATTCATCTCCACGGCTACGTTCCGTGCAACGAAAAAGAAAAATGGCTGTCTGAAGGTGGCTGCTTACATCCGCGTTTCTACAGATTCGAGTGATCAGGAAAATTCCTACGAAACACAGGAACGCTATTTTAACCAGCTGATTGAAAGCAATCCGGAATGGAATGCAGTTGGTGTGTACTCAGATTACGGCATCTCCGGTACATCCAGAGAAAATAGAACCGGATTCCGCAGACTGCTCCGGCACTGCAAAGAGGGAAAAATCGACCGCATTGTGTGCAAGTCCATTTCCCGTTTTGCACGGAACACGGCAGATTTCATGGAAGCATTGGATGCCCTGCATGACAGTGGCGTGACGATCCTTTTTGAAAAGGAAAATCTGGACACCGCTGACCCGACGAATGATTTTATCCTTACTACGCTGGCGGCAATCGCCCAGGAAGAGAGTCGGAGTATTTCCGGCAATATCAATCTTGGAAATAAGATGCGCTTTCCAAAGGGAGAAGGCAGGAATGCGGTCATTTATGGGTACCGCTACAATGGAAAGGTCATTACCCTTGAAAGTGGATATAAGTATAAGGACATTGAAATCGTTGAAGAGGAAGCGGCGGTGGTCAGGCGAATCTTCCATGAAGTTCTGGAAGGTAAGGCATATACAGAGATTGCCAGGAGCTTGAATTTTGATAGAATTCCACCACCGCGAACAAAGGCAGTGGAAGCCCGAAAGAAAAATTCAAAAAAGGGACAGCTCAACAGTGTGTTGGAAGATGGCTGGACTGGACGGCAGATCGGGCAGATTATTCGTGCGGAGCGTTACACAGGGGCAGTCCGGATTCAAAAAAGCTATACTACGGACTACTTAAACCATGAAAGACGGATAAATAATGGAGAAGTTCCGCAATATCTGGTCAGAGACCATCACCCGGCAATTATCGATGAAGAATTGTTTGCAAAAGTACAAGAGATACGAATAATGAACAGTTCTTACTACGGCAGGGGGCTGGGAAAATTAAATGTACCGAAGGCTTTTAGCGGAAGACTCATCTGTGGAGAATGCGGACGATTTTATAATGTAAGAAACTCAAGCGGGAGCAACACGATTTGGTTCTGCCCTTCCAGCAATCAGAATAATGGAAAGAGGATCTGTCATGCAGAAAAGGTGTATGAGGAACAGATCATCCGCGTATTCCGAAAAGGTGTTCTGGAACGGTTCCGGCTGACGGTCAAACCGATCCACGATGATGTGAAGATTGCAGACATCATGAGTGGACGGTTCAAAGAGCAGTATGAAAATTTCACCCCGGAAGCGGACAGCTTTGTGAGCCAGATGTTGTCGCGGCTGGAAAGCATACAGAAGCTGGACTTCATGGAACGTGACCGTGCCTTTTATAAAAAGCAGATTTCGGCGGCCCATCTCAGTATCGAGAGCACGAATAAGAAAATCCGTCTGCTGAAGAGTCAGGTGGATGTTATGCAAACCAGACTGGAACTTCTGGGTGATGAGATGATCGATGCAGCCACCATTGAGGAAAAGAGACAGCTGATTGAAAAGCTGGAACAGGCGGTAGCAGCAGACGAAGAATCGGAACAGAAACTGACAGAACGGCTTGACTATCTGGAAGAATACTGGGAAGAGTTGGAACAGGATTATGACCGCCGAGAAAAAGCCCTCGAATGGATGAAACAGCTTCCGGCAGGACGGGAAGGAATGATAGAATTTCTGAACGGTATGACGCAGGAACACTGCAAGGCATTTATCCTTTCGATGACTATCCATTCTCCGCTGAAGTACACGATCCACTGGTTCGATGACACCAAAACGGAAGTTGAGATGGATACCAACATCGAGGATTACCGCTACACTGCCAGCTACTTTGATGGTCATGTGATGCGGAATGGAAGCCAGAGAAAGCAGTATGTGAAGCAGATTCGGAGAAAGTAAAGCGAGAGCCGGTCGGAAGAGGATCGGCGGAAAGGAGCAATTATGGCACAGAGAAAAGTAGACGTGATCCCTGCCAGTGTGCGATCAGTGCAGAATGGCGGACAGCTGAAACAGCAGACGAACATCCGTGTGGCGGCTTACTGCCGCGTGTCCACTGGCGATGAAAGCCAGCAGACATCCTACACGACCCAGAAAGCATTCTACAAGAACCTGATTACAGGAAAACCTGGATGGATCTTTGCAGGCATCTATGCCGATGAAGCTAAATCCGGCACGAACAGAGAGCACCGTGAGGAATTCAACCGCATGATGAAGGACGCGATGGATGGCAAGTTGGACTACATTGTCACGAAGTCCATTTCCCGATTCGCACGAAACACGATCGATTCCCTGACCTGTACCCGTGAGCTTCGGCAATTGAAGCCGCCTGTGGGTGTGTACTTCGAGAAGGAAAATATCGATACGCTGGATGCCAAAGGCGAGCTGATCCTGACCATCCTTTCCGCTTTGGCACAGGATGAGAGCCGTTCCATTTCGGACAACATCCGCTGGAGTATCCAGAAGAAGTTCCAGGCGGGCGTTCCGCATATCAATCTGAAGCGGATGCTGGGGTATGATCTGGGACCGAATCAGGAGTGGGTGATCGTACCGGAACAGGCGCAGGTGGTGCGGTACATCTTTGAACGCTTCGTGAAGGGGCAGACCGCTAATAAAATCGCAGAAGAATTGAACGAGCTGGGAAAGACGACTGTGAACGGAAAGAAATGGCGGGCAAGCTCCATCCTGATCGTTCTGCGGAATGAGAAATATGTAGGCGATGTGGAGATGCAGAAGACCATCACGAAGGATTTCCTGACACACCGTTCCAGCATCAATAAGGGTGAAGCACCCCGGTACTATGTCAAGAACCACCATGTAGGCATCATCGACCGGGTGACTTGGGATAAGGTGCAGACGCTTTTGTTCGAGAAGCCCCGGACGGATATGACGAAAGGTCCCGGAAAGAAAAAGACCCGCACCATCAAAGGCTCACCTTTTGGAAATCTGCGCTGTGGGGCAATCCTTGAGCATGGACCGGATGCCGGAAAGCCCTGTGGTGAAGGATTCTTTCGTGTGACGTACACTGGCGTGGCAAATGGCTACACGGATGAGAGGAGCCTGAAAGCGACAGGGGAGGATACGGGTGAATTCCTCGAAAAGTACAGCTATTCCTATCCTGTCTGGAAGTGCAAGCGGAAGGCAGGAGAACGGCAGGACGCACCGCCCAGGAATGGCAGCCCCGACCAGAAAATGTACTGTCGCAGCAAAAAGGGATGTATGTCGGATGCGGAAAAGAAAGCCGCCAATGAACGGTGTCCTTCTGAAACCTATTATGAATGCGCTTTGGAGCAGAGCTTCATGGAACTGCTTTACAGCATGAAGCGGGATTACGAACAGCACGGCGATGCATCCATGATCGTGACCCTGTTCGACAACGCTTTTGAACAGGCGATGAAGCAGGCAAAGAACAACAGCATCTCGGTACAGCGGCTTCAGACGGTGAATTCTCAGATCGAAGAACTGGAAGAACGCCTGCAGGATGCAGTCAGCCATCAGGTGGCAGCCCTGCGGGAAGCCGCTCTGGAAGATAATGCGGAACTGAAGGATGCCCTTTCCAACGGCGAGGTGACAATCGATGACATCGACACGGACATCCGGAACGGGCTGACCCCGAACAGCATCGGAGCATCCTTTTATGAGATTTCGGCAGAGGAAGGCTCGGAGGCCCAAATCTACACAGAGCTGGTAAATGACCTGCGGGAGCGCATCAAGACGCTTCGCCATGAGCAGCAGACCATCGAGGCAGAGCAGGGTGTGCTGACGATCATGAAGAAGAACTTTGAATATTTCCTTGCCTGCCTGAAAGAACTGCCGGATACCAACGCGGCCGGAATGCCGCTGAAGGTCAACGGACTGGATGTGCAGGGAAGTCTTCTGAGAGATGTGGACGGTAAGGTCATTGAAGGGCGAGTGTCCGCTGTGACCAAGGGCAAGCTGAAGCTGACACCAGAGCGAATCGCCGAATCCCCAGATATGCTTCATTTTGAGAAAGGTATCTACTGCGCCTTCATCGAGAGTGGAGTGGTGCAGGGCGATATCATCACCTACAAGACGAACTTCGGTGTAACGCTGACGACGAAGGGCAATCGCAGAACATTGACCAGCTTCATGGGATTCAAGCGGAGCGACCTCAACGGTACGGTGGTGTATGTGGATGCACCGTACAAAGTGCATGGCTTCAGCATCCAGTATCGCCGGTATCTGACGACCGCTGCAAAACGGGAACGTGGAGAAGCTGTGTGAGAAAAAGCACTATTTGAAGAAACCAACGATAAGACGAACAGCATAATGTGAGAAAAAATACGACCCTGCTGGATGTGGCTCAAAACTGCATCTGGCAGGGCCTTTTTTGTTTCCGTTTATCCGGAAAAATTTGGTTGCTATGTGCAGAGTCCTGTTATATGTTGTGGGTACACAGAAATACACATAGCAGGGAGAGGATAGTGTGAAAAGGTTATCGTGGCTTTCCGTTGAGGATTACGGGACAACACCGCTGGAGATAATGGTCGTAAGCACCATGAAAGGGTATCTGCGGCAGATGCCGGAGGATGAAGCACTGCGTAAGATCGGGGAGATCATAGAACCAAAAGTCATCCGGCTGGCGGGTGAAGATGGCGCACCGATGCCGGTACAAAGCATTATTGAAGGAGCAAAGCTCGCTGCGTTCATTGATGAGGCGGTGGCAGATGCTTTGAGACGGATGGAACAGGACAAGAGCGATGTGGCGCAGATCGCCGTAGAGATGCTGCGAGGGGTGGACGGCAAACATATCGTGGAGACGATGAGTCCTGAGTTTGTGGGCTTCATACAGGATGCTTACCGGAGTTTGAGATATAGAAGAAAATAAAAACGGAAAAATCGTTGATAATTTCTTTTAGGTGGGGTATAATAAGAGTAGTGAAAAATAAAAACGGAAAAGCCGTTTTTAGAAGGGGGATTGAAAAATGAAAATACTTCGTATCACGGCACAAGGACTTCCACTGTTTAAGGAAGATCTTGATATCTGCTTTTATACCCAACAGCGTGTAAGTGAGGATGATAAAGATCGCCTGTATAGGATGAAGGATAATTACTACCTTCATTCCGCTTGTGCTTTTATTGGCATCAATGCGTCTGGAAAAACATCCGTGCTGAAAGTTATCAATCTGGCCTTGAGCATTGTTAAAAATGAGCCCATTAATCATGTGGAAGCAAAGAGCATTCTTGGAGGAACTGAGAAGGCAACGATTCGCACATATTTTTATGATGAACGCAAATACGTCTGCTGCCTGGAGACTGTGATTGTGGCAAAGAAAGCAAAAGCGGGAGATTATAATTACTCTATTCTGGCCGAAAAAATGTGGGAGAAACCGATTGCCAGCGTAAAGTCGAAAAAATATCTGACGGATTTTACCGGAATAGAGCCGGCTGCAGTTCGGAATAATGATGAAGCGTTCCTTCCGGACGATGTTAGCTTGATTATTGCTCATAATAAAAAGACAAATGATAAGGTTGAAGTATTCAGCCTGCTTTCTTATACAAATGTGAATGTCCTTCCATTTACAGATGACATCCCACTCGAAGTGATAGCTCTTCTTGATCCGACCATTGAAAAATTGTGTTTTGAAGAAACAGATGGAAAAACCTTTATTCACCTGAAATTTAAGGGTGAAGATGAGATCACTTTGAACAATGCAGTGGATCTTGAACAGTATCTGTCTTCCGGCACAATCAAGGGTATCATTACTTTTTCAATGGTAAAAGAGGTTCTTCAGTCCGGTGGATACCTTCTGGTGGATGAAATCGAAAACCATTTTAATAAAGAAATTGTCACGACTTTAGTACGCTTCTTTATGGATAGCCGTTTGAACAGAAACGGTGGAACACTGATTTTTACAACGCACTATCCAGAATTGCTGGATGAATATGACCGAAATGATGGAATCTATATCGTTAGAAACCGTAACGGAATCACAGCTGATAACTTGAGCAATATTTTAAAGCGCAATGACATTAAAAAGAGTGATGCCTATCAAAGCGGTTTTCTTGAGGGAACAACTCCTGCATATGAGGCATATATGCGCTTGAAGAAAAATTTGGCTGCTTCAATACACTAAGGAGGCGGCGAAATGAAATTAGCAAAATATAAAGCGTGTATATGCGAGGGCTCTGCAGAGTCCGCAATTATTGATATTCTTGTGGATAATGACCTTTTGATTTTTTCAAGGGAAGAAATGCTGGACGAAAGTGTTATCCGCTGCCGAAGTGCAAAGCGATTTGAGGAGCGTTACTTGCGTAAAGGCTTTGATGACCAAATTTCCGTGATTCGGATTTTGGATTCTCGCAGAGAAGATTTTCGTCTTAGCAAGGCTTACGAACATAAGGTTGATGTCATAAATATCATTACAGCACCAGAAATAGAAATGCTGATCATCCATAGTGAAGGAGCTTATGACAAGTTTAAGCGTTCTGGGAAGAAACCGAGCGAATTTTGTAAGACGGATCTGCGTATGCATGATGTGAAGTCATATGATTTTGTAAAGGACTATTTCAGTAATCCACAAACATTGATAAGTGCAATAAAGGAATATCGGAGAACTGCAAACATTCCGAAGGGAGAATACAGTCTGTCTGATCTATTGAAGTGAAATTTTGCCCGCTGGCGCACTGTGTAGAATCTACATGGTACGCTGGCGGGCTCCTTTTTTTGCCCTGACCCGCATGAACCACAGACAGCACCCCGGTTTGAGCCGAAGTGCAGCTGTGGCTTATGCGGGCTTTTTTGTTATGTGGTCAACGGGTTACAAAATCAGATTCCCAAACCGTAGAGGATTGCTTTCATCTCCTTTACCATCCGGGTGAGAATCTCCTGTTCGATTGCGTTACAGTCTAAGAGCAGACGGTGAATCTCCGTGTCAGCAGTGGAAGTAGAGTGTGTAAGGCTGTCCACTAGCAGGTCATCTGCGGATACATTAAGAACGTTTGCAATTTGGACGAGAGATTCCAGACTCGGTTTTCCTTTTCCTTGTTCAATGTTGCTGATATGCTTGTTTCCAACGCCACTGCGGAAAGCAAGCTCCTCCTGTGAAAAATTATGTTTGTTTCTAAAATCGCTAATGCGCTGTCCAAGTGCGATATAATCGATTGCCATGTGTTTCCTCCTTATGATACCCGCATAAGGCAGTTCGATTATCTCGCAGGAAGATGCACATAGCAACTGAATATAGGAGATTCTAAGACCGCAATAGTCCGCACCTCCATCGGTAATGTGGTCTTAGGCGATTTTTCCATCTGACAAGTGGAATTTTTGGTGTTACTCCACCTGACAGGTGGAAGCCAAATCGTCACGCATTCTCTATAATATAAATGTAGGAAAAGACTGCAAATGGAAAGGAAAGACGATGGCAGGAAAAGGTGAAACAGGAATTCTTACATTATATAGTGATGTACAGGCGACTTCTGTTCGCTGGCTGTGGTATCCGTTCATTGCAGTTGGAAAGATCACATTGCTGCAAGGAGATCCCGGAGATGGCAAATCCACAATGATGATGAACCTGATTGCGGAACTTTCTAAAGGCGGGAACACCCCGGATGGAAAACCAATCGGGATGCCGAAGAAAGTCATCTACCAGTGTTCGGAGGACGGTGTGTCAGATACCATCAAGCCCAGACTGGAAAAGTGCGGTGCGGATTGCAGGAATGTGGCATTTATAAATGAAGATACATACAGCGGGCTGACGCTGGATGATGAACGCATCCGGCAGGCTATTATAGAATTCCGGCCGAAGCTTGTAGTCATCGACCCAATCCAGGCATATCTTGGAAGCGATTCTGACCTTCAGATTGCGGGCAGAGCAAGAAAGTTGATGCACCGGCTGGGTATGTGGGCATCCGTATATGATTGTGCCATTGTGCTGATTGGGCATCTCAACAAAAAGGAAGGAACCAAAGGTCTGTACCGGAGCCTGGGCAGTATTGATGTCGTGGCTGCGGCCCGGAGTGTCCTGCAAGTAGAGCGCGACCCGGAAAACACAGACATCCGTATTGTTCGGCAGATCAAAAATAGTCTGGCTCCATCAGACGGTGAGATTCGGTTCTCCATAACAGCAGAAGCAGGATTTGAGTGGTTGGAGTGTGAGGTTACACCAGATCCATCCGCAGATCCGGGAATGCCAGATTTTGAATCGAAGTCCGAGAAAGCCGCATACTTGATCAAAAAGTTGCTTTCTGAGGGAGACATGAGATCAAGGGAAATCTATATGCGGATGAGCGACGAGGGTATCAGCCGCAGGACCGCAGAAAATACAAAAAAGGAACTCGGCATCCGAAGCTATCGGAAGATGCGCCAGTGGTATTGGAGCATAAAGCCGGAAGAATGAGAGGAAGTACATGATAAGCAGTGAAGTGGAAGCGGTAGACCGCAAGCAAAAAATCAGAGATCGGTATAAAGGCGTGGATGCCTCTAAACTGGAAGTCATCCCGGCAAAAACTGTGGAGGGGCTTGAAGAAAGCACCTCTATTCGGCGTGTCGCAGCCTATGTCCGTGTTTCCACTGACAATGATGAACAGACTTCCTCGTATGAGCTTCAGAAGAATTATTATACTGAATACATCAAGGCGCAGCCGGGATGGGAATTTGTCGGCATCTACGATGACGAGGGCATCAGCGGCACATCCCTGGAACATCGCAAGGGAATGCAGCAGTTGATTGAGGACTGCAAGGCCGGGAAAATCGACCTTGTTCTTACGAAGTCCATTGCCCGTTTTGCACGAAATATCGTAGACTGCTTATCTGTAATTGAAACACTGAAAAACCTTACACCACCTGTAGGTGTGAAATTTGAAGCCGACAATATTTACACGTTGGACAGCAATGGCCGCATGATTCTTACCATTCTGGCATCAGTGGCAGAGGAAGAATCCCATTCCAAGTCTATCATTATGAACTGGTCCATTGACCGGCGCTTTAGCCGTGGTCTGTTCCTGACTCCGGCTCTGCTGGGATATGATCAGGACGAGGAAGGCAACCTGGTGGTCAACCCAGAGGAAGCCCAGACGGTAAAGGTGATTTATTACCTGTACTTGAACGGATTTTCTCTTAAGGAAATTGCAGAACTCCTAACGGAATACGGGCGGAAGACGAAGCCGGGGAACACGGAATGGAATCCGAGCACATTGGCGGGTGTCATTGCAAATGAGCGTCATTGCGGAGATGTACTGGCTCGAAAGACTTACACGCCAAATTTTTTGACGCATAAATCCAAGAAAAACAACAATGATCGGACGCAGTATCGGCAGCGGGACCACCATGAGGCAATCGTGTCCAGAGATGTATTCAACGCTGCCAATCACCTGAGAGCATCCAGAAGTTACACGAGGAAAAATCGGCCACTGCCGGTTTTGAGCGTGGTTGATGATGGAATCCTGCGAGGATATGTTCCTTTCGATAAGGACTGGACAGGCTTTTCGGCTGAAGAATACCGGGAAGCATCCGAAAGTGTGATGCAGGAGCCGGACGATTCTGTCGTGGCAGATGTGAAAAAACGGCTCGACCTGACGGGATATGAGGTGGTTCGGGCGCAGTATTTCTCAACGATGCAGAACCCTGCAATGACGATTTTCAATGGAAAACTGCGTTTCAACACAGCCTGCCTGAAAAAGTTTGAAACTGTGGAATATGTGGAGCTGTTGTTAAATTCCGTTGACCGCTGCGTTGCTATCCGTCCGTGTGAAAAGAGCAATCCCAATGCAATCCGCTGGGGTCGGCTGAAAGAAGGACGCTGGTGTGCCAGCACACTTGGCTGCCGTGGTCTGGCAAAGACTCTTTTTGACATCATGGAGTGGGATGAAGATCTGCGTTATCGGTTCCGTGGGCAATTCGTGGAGGACGGCGATAATAAGCTGATGCTCTTTGAACTGGACGAGCCGGAGATGATCAAGGTTGAAGAAATCGTTCTGCCGCCAAAGGAAAATTCGGAAGAAGCAGAGGGCGAAACGGTCAAAAAAACGATTTACATTTTCCCACCGGAATGGGCAGGGACTTTTGGACAGCCAATCACAAGTATTGCGCAGGTCGGTATTTTACAGCAGGAACATTATGCCGGGAACTGGGATGTGCTTCGGCCGGCAACAGAGATAGAAGAAATGAATACATTTACCGCAGATAGTCTGAATGCGCTGCTCCATGAAGCGGAAGAGATAATGGAAGGATGGACTGAAATAGATGAATGAGGAAAATACTGTAATTCTGCCATCAGAAGAGCAGGCAGAACAAAATGATAGAGACACAAGAGCAGAAGAACTGGAGAGTACCTTTTCGTATGATGGATATCAGGTCGTGCGAAAAGAGTTGTTTGCTCATCTTCGTGACCCCGCCATCGTGATCCGCAAGGACAGCATCACATTCAACACGGCCTGCATTACTGGTCTGGAAGATGTGGTCTATGTTCATGTCATGTTCAACAGTGACTTGAAGCGAATTGTCGTGCGCGGCTGTGATGAAAATGATAAAGACGCTCTGCGCTGGTGCGTTGCAAAACCGGATAAGCGAAAGAGCAGAAAAATGTCCTGCAAGCCTTTTGCCGAGCTGGTCTATAAGGAGATGGGCTGGGATAGCGAATGCCGGTACAAGATGCTGGGATACAGGATCACCTTTGAGGGTGAAACCCTGTATGTCTTTGATTTGCTCGTGCCTGAGATTTTCCATGAAGGACAGAGACGGAAGAAAGGTGCCGCCGATTCTCCGAATAACACACCAGAAGAAAAGCCTGCAAGCAGCAGAAAGGGATTTTACCCGGATGATATTGCGGGTACTTTTGGCGTGCCTGTAGAAGAACATCTGAAGGAATCCGAAGTTCAGCAGATGGACGAATATGTGTCAATGGGAATACTGACAGGGAAAGCGGTCCCCGAAGTCGGGCAGAGTGCCGGAACAGATTGAACATAACGATACCAAGGGGAAAGTGCGCCCATTTTTGAGGAGGGGAGAGACGTGAGCGAAAGAATATGGAACCAGCGGATGCTGGGGATGACCTTTAATGCGGTGGATGGAAGGATCACTATCTTCCGCAGCACCTTGGAAGCTCTGGGCTGGCCGGTGCATTATCGCTTTTTATACAATCGTCGGGCCAATCAAGTGGCAGTCCAGAATTGTGCAGCCGAGGATGTGGGTTCTCATAAAACGCCGAAGCTGAATGAAGGCAATAGCTGTGAGATAAAGTGCAAGGCACTGGTGCAGATGATCTACCGGGATGCCCATTGGAACAAGAGCAGGACTTACCGCATGGAAGGGAAAAGCATCCCAGGTCAAAAACTTGTGAGCTTTGACCTGAGTACACCGTTCCTTGTGGAAAACGGAAAGGCTCTGGACGAAAGCCCCACAAAGCCCCTGTGTGGCGAAAACACCTCCGCTGCGGAAAGTTCCTCGGCCTCGCCGATAAAACGCGACAGTGGGGCAGTGTGAGGGGCGTGTGGCGAAGCAGGAAAAAAGCAGCCCAGACGGTCACGATCCAGGAGGCTAAGTTGTTAGCAAGCCGGAAGGTAACCATCTGGGCGGGACCCATACCATGAAAAATAAGTGATTAAGCTCACTTACGGCTATTGAAAATAAGTGATTATGTTCACTTAAAATAAGTGAGCTTTTTACGCACCCTTATATCTGGGTGATAGAATCATCCAGACGAAAATAAGTGAGTATAATCACTAAAAATCCATATAAGTGAGAATAATCACTTGTCCAGAAAAAAGTGAACATTTTACTCCAAACGGAGTTTGAAGCGGTCGATTCGTCCATAATCGGCGGCTTCTTTTTTTATGCTCAAAAATCGGATATGTAGCGACATATCGCAATAAGTGAGCTTTTTGCGCCCCTGTCGAGCAACTACGCCGCCGCATTTTTAGTCCAGAAATGTCTACTCAACAAACCGTATTGACGTAGCATTGCCAAAAAGAACCTGTTTTGCACACTAATTGAGCTGCTGAAATTGGCTATGTTTGATGTGAGGAATAGTAATGAATTTATTGTTTATACAGGGTGGCTCTAGGTGGAAATATGACTCAGAAGGAACACTTTATACAGACCCGAATTTTAATTCACAGATTTGGAGCCGATATAAAGGATCTCGTCCAGTAAAAAACGGAAATACTCATACGGCTTCAAATTGTTGGCCTTGGCTGTTTCTGCAATGCTGTAGGGAATCGCACTGGATTGTGCTCCTCTGGGTGTCACAGACAGCGTATATTGTCCGGAAATAGCCGGTGTATCTTGTCGGAAAAATCAAGAATAGCCGGCATATTTTGTCGTTGAATTGTAAAGGAGGATGGTCGAGAGTTAAAGCAGATGTCGGAAATGTGGGTGTTCTGCTCTCCGGAAAAGAACACTGCGCTGTACCAATACAAACCCAGCCGTGGGGGCAAGGTTGCCAAGGAAATGCTTAAGGGCTTCTCTGGCTACCTGCAGACCGACGGCTATTCGGCGTACAACGCTGTCGAATCTGTGACTAGAGTCGGATGCTGGGCTCATGCAAGACGTAACAGGCTTGATCCATTTGGATACCTTCTGTTCCTTTTGCAGGAGCTTCCCAAACTCGGAAACGAACCAACTCGTGAGCAACTCCTGCCGCTATTGCCTTGGTCTACGGCGCTCCCTGAATATTGCCATCTGTCTTGATTTTTTGAGCATCTCGGTCTCGAGGTGCTCTTTATTTTTTGCCTTCACGGGGGATTATTGATCGCATACATTGAAATTGTGTCGAATATGTGATAGGATATAATTGTCTATATAAAGAATGTTGGATGGGTAGACATTGACAACCTTAAATTGTCTTTGGTGTAACTTTTTTGCACAAAGTTCCATTCGAATGACTTCGGCTAAAACGGAACGAACAGTGTTGCCGGAGCAGTGCGCGAAACTTCGAATCGTGCGTTGGCTGTAACCGAGATGGTTAGGTCTCAAAATCTCTAAATAGTTTATCATTTTGAAGGCCGAAATTGAATCGTACGATTTTACTGTTTTTGATTGAAGTCTACGCGTATGTGAGTTGGCTACAGAGAGGATGTTTGACGCGGGCGCTTTCAGAGATGAAATTCCGGCCTTTCGTCATATCTTCCGCGGTAGAAGATTGTCGGCATGCAGGTATGAGTTCTATTATTATCTAACATTTTGGCGCATGAATTAAGAGAATAACTTAATATTAGATATGGTGGCGGCATATTCTTAAGATATGTGTATACGTAAGGGGGAAGTTGTAGGCATGATGTGACGCTGGTAATATAAGCGCTACAAGTTTAAAAAGTTTATTAAGCATGGCTTTTCGGTTGGCAAATGTTGATATGAAAATGTGAAAGGAGTACCCACTTTAAGGGGATAACATGGAAAATACAATGAAGTACCGCACGGTATTGCGGTGTGTGAAGATTTTGAATGTTTTCGTGGTCACAGGAATTTTTGCAATGTGTTGGTATACATGTTATGCAGACTCAATCAAGGCGCCCTTTTATCGAAGAGGAAATTTTGTTGTTATAGCTATTTTTATGGTACTGTATGGCTTGTATGGCCGTGTGTATGACGCTTTCAAAATCTCGCTGTATCGAATATCGGAAATGGTATACTCACAGGCACTGGCGGCTTTCTTTTCTGATGCGGTTATGTACATTATTATTTGGCTACTGAACCAGGATCGTCCTCCCATTTACCCATTGCTGCTGTGCTTTATCATACAATGCATTGTGGCAACCTTATGGTCCTATGGCGCACATCAGTGGTATTACCATGTTTTCCCGCCGCGCAAAACTATTATTGTCTATGATCGACGCCCTGGCATGGAACAACTGATTGATGAGTACGGTTTGCGAAAAAAGTTCAAAGTAGAAAAAATCATAAGGGTAGAAGATTTTTTGAAAGATGATATGGTGGATTTGAATGGGATGCAAACGGTGTTTTTATGTGGTATCCACAGCCATGAGCGAAATTTGATTTTGAAGAGATGTGTTGCGGATAGTGTACAGGTTTACATGCTGCCGCGCATTGGAGATGTACTTATCAGCAGCGCGAAACAACTACATTTGTTCCATTTGCCAATCTTACAGATAGCCAGATATGATCCAAATCCAGAATATGTCTGCATTAAGCGGCTGTTTGATATTGTTGTGTCCGGCATTGCATTGCTAGTACTTTCTCCAATCATGATTGTAGTAGCGATTGCAATTAAGGCGTATGATGGGGGACCGGTCTTTTACAAGCAGTGTCGCCTAACAAAAGACGGAAAAACCTTTATGGTGCACAAATTCCGTAGCATGAAGGTGGATGCGGAAAAGGATGGAGTGGCGCGACTTTCTACAGGTAATAAAGATGATCGCGTCACGCCAGTAGGTCGCTTTATCCGTAAGGTGCGTATCGATGAATTGCCGCAGCTACTCGATATTTTGAGGGGAGATATGTCTATTGTCGGCCCTCGCCCAGAACGGCCAGAAATTGCAGCCCAGTATGAAAAAGAATTGCCGGAGTTTGCACTACGTTTGCAAGCAAAGGCTGGATTGACAGGTTACGCGCAGGTCTATGGAAAATACAATACGACTCCATATGATAAGCTTCAAATGGATTTGATGTACATCGCTCATCCTAGTATAGTGGAAGATTTGCGCATAATATTTGCCACCATTAAAATACTGTTTATCCCAGAAAGTACCGATGGTGTAGAAGAGGGAAAGACGACAGCGGAATAATGAGGAAGAGTTATGGAAGAAATCAAAGTTTCCATTATTACGGTTGCGTTTAATGCGGAAAAGACAATCGCCCGTGCAATCGAGTCAGTATTGAACCAGACATATCCGAAAATCGAATACCTGATTTTAGATGGTGCCTCCACAGACAGCACGGTGGCTATAGCGAATAGCTATAATGATGCATTCCACAAAAAAGGGTACACATATCGTATTGTATCAGAGACGGACCGTGGTATGTATGATGCTTTAAATAAAGGCGCACAAAAGGCACAGGGCGAGTTGATAGGTCAAATAAATGCAGATGATTGGTACGAAGCCGATGCAGTGGAAACTATGGTTGATTTATATGAGAAAGAACGATATGATGTCGCGTGGGGCAGTATTCGAATCAAGAAAAAGAGCGGCGATATGATTAAGCATGCTAAAATTGGGAAATTGTGGACAACGACTGGATGGTGCCATCCAGGCATGTTTAGTCGCCGCAAGATACTGCTGATGTTTCCATACCCGCTGGAAAGTATGTATGATGATTTTGATTTTATCACGGCTGTTCATCAGGCTGGAAAAAAAATTGTCACAACAGATCATATTATTAGCAACTTTAGTTTTGGAACTGGTGGGATGAGTACGCAGAAAAGTTTGAAGGAAGCAATGCGACGAGTGAATATTACATACAGCATATATCGCAAATACGATATGAGCCGTCTATACTGGATTCTGAGAGTAGCCACGGAGTTCGCAAAGTATCTACTCGCATAAAGGATAGTAAGTATTTATGGGGACGATATTATGAAATACCTTTTTATTAATACCGTTGCAGGAAGCTGTAGCACGGGCCGTATTGCTGCGGATATGTGCCGAGAGTTACAGGCGCAGGGAAATGAATGTGTGTTGGCCTACGGAAGGTGGGAAAACAACTGTGAAGACATAACAACTCATCTGATAGGAACGAGTCTTGATTACAAGGTGCATGGGGTGTTGACACGATTATTTGATCTTCATGGGTTTGGCTCAAAGCATGCAACTAAAGAATTCCTGCAATGGGCAGAAAAATATGATCCAGATGTGGTTTGGCTACATAATATTCATGGGTATTATATAAATGTCGAAATGCTTTTTGCCTGGATTAAAACGCGTCCCGAAATGGAAGTGAAATGGACGTTGCATGACTGTTGGGCGTTTACAGGCCATTGCTCGCATTTTACGGCAGTAAAATGTGACCAATGGAAAAGTCAGTGTAAACATTGTTGCCAGCTTCGTAGATATCCTGCATGTTATGGAGTGAGTTTGGTAAGCAAAAACTTCGAGCGGAAAAGGGATGCTTTTACAGGCGTGAAAAAACTGACTCTTGTAGTCCCTAGTCAATGGCTAGCAGATTTGACTAGAAAGAGTTTTTTAAAAGAATATCCGGTTGAAGTGCACTATAATACGATTGATGTAAATGTATTTAAGCCCACACCGAGTGAATTCAGAGAAAAGTATGGTCTGCAGAATAAAATTGTTGTTCTTGGTGTCGCTAATGTTTGGGACGAGCGTAAAGGTTTGCTTGATTTTTACCAACTGGCAGAGATGTTGGATAATCGATACGCAATTGTATTGGTTGGGTTGAATGAAAAGCAGATTAGAAGTCTCCCTGATAAAGTAAAGAAAGCCAAAAGGGTTAATAATGCTAAAGAATCAAATGCAGTTTATGCATTTGGTGACTCTATGGAAAACTACAGCGCTGAAGAACGAGTTGAAATGTTACCTGGTGATATGAAGAAGGTTACGGCACCAACTGTAGGATATAAGAAAACTGCTTATGAAGAAATTACTGGGGAGCTTGAAAGCGTTGCAGTTGAGCCTAATATAAAGTCTTTGTACCATGCGGTTACAAGGATAGGCAATAGGAAAAAGCTCGAACGAAGTGGGGTTGGATGTACAATCATCTGTATTCCGAGGACAAATAGTACACAGGAATTGGCGGAAATTTATACAGCAGCCGATGTATTCGTGAATCCTACCTATGAGGACAATTACCCTACCGTCAACTTAGAAGCACAAGCATGCGGAACGCCGGTAATTACATATGACTCTGGTGGGAGCAAAGAAACGCTTGGAAAAATGTTACATTAATCATGAAAAGGTGGAGAGTCATAATGAGGATATGCTTTACCTGGGATGATGGTGCATTAGAAGATCAAAAACTATTTGAGCTGCATCAGAAGTATGAATTGCCTGGGATGTTTTTTGTTCCTACGGAAAATAGTGAGGGGAGGAAGGTACTTTCTCCAGAGGCAATCCGAGCTAATCATAGCAAATTGATTTCATTTGGTGGGCACACACAACATCATGTATATCTGACTAGGATACCCTTGAGGAGTGTGCAACAAGAGGTAAGGGATAATAGACTGTATCTAGAAAATTTGTTAGGAGAAAAGGTTCCACATTTTTGCCTTCCAGGTGGTCAGTATACCAAGGAGATTTTGCAGGAAGTATATAATGAATATCAGACAATCCGTACCGCAGATACGATGTGTTTTCACTCTGAGATGGATTTAAAAAGACCATCATTTCATATGTACCCACGCGGAAAGCGCTCGCTTCTAGTCAATGGTTTGAAGATGCATAGTCTTGCACAAACGATTCACGTAGCAAAAAATATAAGAAGTTCGTACTGGGAAATTTTGAGAAACTTATTAGAGTATGAAGCTACACATGATGCAAGTGGAGAAGTGATTATATGGGGGCACAGTTGGGAAATCGAAGAATTAGACCTGTGGAGCGATGTTGAAGACATCTTCAAGATTGTGAGTGCATCGTATAAACAACAATGTGTTTCCTATGATGTGTTGTGCAATAAATCAGTATAAAGGATACATTCATGAAAATTCTGCAAATTATGTTTGCTGGAGCCTACAACGAAAACTTTACATATCAAGACAATCTCTTGCCTCGCTGCCAGAAAAAACTGGGACATGATGTTATTTTTGTCGCAAATTGCTGGACGTTTCAGGATGGTAAGGAAATTCCTACGAAACCATGTGATTATGTTATGGCAGATGGAGTACGTTTAGTACGACTGCCCTATAAACATGTTTTAAATGGATTTTTGACGGAAAAACTTCGAGATGCGATGGGGCTTGCGGAGCTTTTGGAGAAAGAATCGCCTGATGTTATTATGATTCACGATCCACATACAGTAAGTGTGGATACGGTCTGCACTTACTTGAGAAGCCATCCAAATAGCAGATTGGTTGTGGATAGCCATATAGATGCGCATAACAGCGCAAAGAATCTTGCTTCAAAGTATGTGTTGCATCGGCTGATTTATAAGAAGTATGTTCGTGAAGCCGCACGCTATGCGCGTCATTTTTATGTATTGACCGATGAGTGCAGGCAGTTTGCTATTGAAAACTATGGATTGTCAGACGATAAAATAGAATTGTTGCCATTGGGGGGAATCATTCCTTCAGAGGAAGACTACAATTCAAATCGCGTGCAAATAAGAAAAGCGCTGAACTTAGAAGAGTCAGATGTTTTACTGATACATTCTGGGAAATTGACACAAGGAAAAAAAACAGACCTGCTTTTAGATGCATTTTCGCAGGTTCCAGAAAAACGGGCACATCTTGTGGTGATTGGAACTGTACCCGAAGAGAATAAGGAACTGGAAGCAAAACTGCAGATTGCACAGGAGCAGGATTCTCGTGTACACTATGTGGGATGGAAATCTGGTAGTGAGCTTGCAAAGTATCTGTGCGCGGGTGATATTTATGTTCAGCCAGGTACGCAGTCCGCTACTATGCAAAATGCGGCTTGTAGTCGATGTGCGTTGGTTCTTTACCCATATACTAGCCATAAAGCTTTGCTGGGCGATACGGCGTACTATGCTGCTGATGAGGATCAACTTGTGCAGGTGTTGACTGAATTGACGCAAAGCCAAGAAAAATTAGAAGAAAGTCGAAGACAAGTTTTTTCTTTGGCAGGCGAAAAGCTGGACTATATGCGCCAAGCCGAACAAATTCTAGAATAGTGCAATTGTGATGTAGTGCTATTTATACGATTGGAAAATTAGTACAATGAACTATAAAAAAAATCGAATAGCGAATGATTTTATTTTGAGTTTGGCTGCTTCGCTTTTCTCAACAGGTGTCTTGCAGGTTCTACTATATCCTTTTTTGGGCCGATATCTTACAGCGGAGGAATATGGTATTGCTCTCACAATTATGGGTGTTGGCAATACAATTTCTGGGGCATTCGGCGGTAGTTTAAACAATGTACGATTGCTTCAAAACGCTGATTATGAAAACAATCAATATAATGGAGATTTTTCAGTACTATTTCTGCTTTTCTGTATATTCTCAGCGGTGTCTTTTGCTGGATATTTGGCGCTTTTCAGCAGTGTATCGATGTCAACGGCGGTTCTATTGGTCCTGTTTGCAGTGCTTGCAACGGCACGAGGCTATGCTTCAGTTGCATTTCGTATCGTTATCAACTACCAAAAAAATCTGATTTTAAATATGGCAGTTGGTGGTGGTGAACTATTAGGGATCTTGGCCGTACATATGAGTGGTAGCCACGAATTATGGCCCATACCATTTCTCACCGGTGAATTATTCGGTGTGATGTACTTGTTTTTGGCCTGTGATTTATTTAGAGAAAAACTCTGCTTGACGCCGATGGTAATGGGCACAACCCGGAAAGCAATGGTTCTGTTTGTAACAACTTTGATTGCTAATTTGATTTTGTATCTAGATCGGTTGCTGTTGTTACCGGTTTTAGGCGGTGAAGCGGTGTCAATGTATACTGTTGCATCTTTCTTTGGAAAAAGCCTCGGAGTGGTTGTTACACCAATGGCAGGTGTTCTTTTGAGTTACTACGCGCAGAAGGAATTTTCAATGTCGGCAAAACGCTACTGGAAAATCAATTCTGCAATGATTGGGTTTTCGACACTATTCTTTCTTTTTTGTATTGTTGCTGGTCCATTTGGAACAGGACTTTTCTATCCGACACTCGTTGAAGGTGCAAGACCATATATAATGGTGGCTAATCTCGCAGCAGTAGTAAACGTGACTTCTAACATGGTTCAGCCCGCCGTGCTCAAATTTGCGCCGACAAGATGGCAGCTTATAATTCAGTTGATTTATGGTGGTGTCTACTTGGTAGTTGGATACACTTCTGCGTCATGGTTTGGTGTTTGGGGTTTTTGCGTAAGCTCTGTTATCGCAGCAGTATTTCGACTCTTAATTTTACTGGGAATCGGAGGGAAATATGTGCAAAATTAGTGTTTTGGTGCGAAGATATTTCCCTGTGAGGGAGCATACGGACTTCTGGCTCCTATTACTGGAAACAGTAGCGTTTGATTTTGGCTACATTTTTAGTTATTCTCCCATTTATTCTTATTGCGGCGCAATACTCGATATTGCCCCTTATAAGATGCTTATGGCATGGGCAGCAACAATTCTTCTACTGGCTTTTAGTGAAACATTGCAGAAATGCTGGCTTTCGTTATTTTATAAGGTCTTTCTGGGGCTATCAGCAATTCCATCGCTCGCAATATATGGACTGAAAAACGAGAATACTAATGCCTTCCTTTTAATTTTCTTGTTTTGGATATGCATGTATGGAACGATTCGTATTATGACAAGAAAGCAGGTGCTGCCTTGTAACGGGGGTGTTTCTCTACAAAACATGTGGGAAAATCATCGGGTACCATTTACATGTGCGTTCATTTGGTTAGTAGTTTCATCGTTGTACTTTTCCTGGAAATATGGGGGATTTAGGCTCTTTATACGATTTGAAGATGTATATAATTATCGTCTAGATAGTAGTACTCAGATTGATGGCGCTCTATCCTATATTTTCGCTTGGAATGTATCGCTGTTGATACCATTTAGTTTACTGGTGTCGCTTGAAATAAAAAAGTATGTTAGCGCACTAGTTATAATAATGCTGACATTTATGAGTTATAGTATAGGCGGCAATAAAATTGTGCTGCTCTATATGATAATCGCACTGGGTATACATTTTATTTGGAAATTTCGATTAGAAAAATACATTCTACAAATCATAGAATTATCCTTTTCTGCTGTGATTGTTATTTCAACGATGATTTCTGGGCTGTTTAATAAAAATATGTTTTCAGCATTAGTTTATCGCATGTTTAGTCTTCCTGCAGAGATACATTATGATTATTATGATTTTTTCCGTGAAAATCCATTATTGTTTTTGCGTCAGAGCATTTTGAGCAGGTGGTTTACAGCTCCGTATGATACAGAAGCGTCAGTTATTATAGGAAGCTCTACGAAATATTTCTTTGTGGGAGATTACAATAATGCATCAAATGGATTATTCTCTACAGCATATGCTAATTTTGGCTGGATTGGTGTGGTTGCCAGTCCAATATTGATTGCTGTGACCGCATGGGTGCTATTTCGTGCTATACAGCGATGGGACGCACGTTTGATTGCATATATATGCCTGTTTAGTTGCCTGTTTTTGCAGGCGACTACTTATACATCATGGTTGTTAACAGGGGGAGTGATTCTCACTGTTTTTGTGTCAAAAATTCCCTCAATAAAAAAGAAAGTTCTGAAAGCTACACAAGGAGGAAATAGCAATGGAAAGTAATATGAAGCAAGAACTGCTTAAAAAAATCGAATCTCGTAGTATTGTTGCAGGCGTTGTAGGGTTAGGTTATGTTGGCTTGCCTCTTGCGGTTGAAAAGGCAAAAGCAGGGTTCAAAACGATAGGCTTTGATGTTCAAACTTCTAAAGTAGACGCTGTAAACGCGGGCCATAACTACATTGGAGATGTAGTCAATGCGGATTTGGAGAAACTAGTTAAAGAGGGAGCCCTGAGGGCAACCACAGATTTTGGCTTTATTAAAGGGGTGGATTTCATCGCAATCTGTGTGCCAACACCGTTGGACAAGCATCAGGAACCCGATATCAGTTATGTGCGTGACTCTGCTATGGAGGTCTCTAAGTACCTGAAGCCAGGAACTATGGTTGTACTTGAGTCAACGACTTACCCGGGCACAACTGAAGAACTAATTAAGCCGATTCTGGAAAATGGAAGCGGTCTTGTTTGCGGCAAAGATTTTTATCTTGGATTTAGCCCGGAACGCGTAGATCCAGGTAACCTAATTTATAAGACTAAGAATACGCCTAAGGTGGTTGGCGCTATCGGAGATGACGCAGCAGAGGTTATCTCTGCAATGTACCGAACGGTTTTAGACGGGGAAATATATACGGTTTCGAGCCCTGCAGTTGCAGAAATGGAAAAAATTCTTGAAAACACTTACCGCAACATTAATATTGGTTTGGTTAATGAACTTGGACGTCTCTGCAATGAGATGGGTATCTCTGTATGGGAAGTAATCGATGCGGCAAAGACGAAGCCCTATGGGTTCCAGGCATTTTACCCGGGTCCTGGCTTGGGTGGGCATTGTATCCCACTGGATCCGTATTACCTCACTTGGAAAGCACGTGAATATGGATTCCATACTACTTTGATTGAAAACAGTATGGTTATCAATGACGGGCAACCGGCTTACTGTGTGGATCGTGCTATGCACCTTCTGAATCAGCATAAAAAAGCAATCAATGGAGCAAAGGTGTTGATGTTAGGGGTGTCCTACAAACAGGACATTGATGACTACCGTGAAAGCCCTGCTATCCGCGTTTATAAGGAATTAAAAGCAGTTGGTGCCGAAGTTGAGTACTTTGATCCGTGGGTGCCGGAATTTAAAAATATGTATGGCGAAGCCGGTAAAAGCATCCCTGCACTGACGCCAGAAGTGATTGCCAGTTATGATTTGATTATGGTGACTTGTGCCCATACAAATGTGGATTATGAAATGGTACAACGAAATGCGAAAGCAATATTCGACACGAAGAACGCAATGAAAAATGTTTGTCCTCGTGATAATATTGAAGTTCTGTAAGTAAAGGAAGCGTTTTACTGATGAAATATGCATTAATTGGTTGTGGCAGAATTGCGACTAACCATGTTAAAGCCGTTGTTAATAACGATTTGGAATTTGTTGCGGCTT
>OKRV01000263.1_pt1 | contig 37004 bp, 31 predicted proteins | sample 1601201 | NCBI WGS metagenome assembly OKRV01 (sample SAMEA3541540, study PRJEB24748) | human gut metagenome | biome: human gut; feature: human-associated habitat; material: faeces | place: China | collected 2012 | reverse complement strand
CTCTGGTTTCTCCGGTTTAACTTCTGGTTCTTCCGGTTTTACCTCTGGTTTCTCCGGTTTAACTTCTGGCTCTTCCTTCTTAGGTTTAACTGTAACTTTTCTTATTGCAGTAGTGGTATTTCCATCTGAATCTGTTACTGAATATGTAATTTCATATATACCTGCAACATTAACATTTACATCCCCTGTAACTATAAGCTTATTTGTTAAATCTTTATCTTCAGTATCTGTTACCGTTACTCCTGCATACTTATCAAATTGACTTTCAAATTCTATTGATATATCTTCTGCTCCTAATATTACTGGCTTATCATTACTTTTTATAAAATCATTTTCTACACTATCATTAGAGTTTGTACTATTAGTATATCCATTAGCTTTAGCTACAACTTTAAATGAATATTTTCCAGTTTTATTGAAGAATTCAGATAAATCATAAAAATTATTTATAGTTTCTCTTGTTCCAATTACTATATTATTTCTTAATACAGTAAGTTCATAAGATGTTGCATTTTTAACTGGATTCCATTTTGCAACCTTCCCCTCCCAACTTAATCCATCAACTTCATCAAGTGTTGGTTTTATAGCTTCTTTTACATTTACAATTGCTACTCCACTCTTTGTTGGATCTACATTAGAAGTTGCCTTTACTATTAATCTATTACTTGTTTCATTTTCAGCTATACTAATTTCTCCATTAGCATTTATAATAGTATCAATGCTATTATTTCCTTCAATTGTCCAAGTAACACTATGAGATAAATCTTCTACTTCATTTACAACTACAGTCGATTTAAATTTATATGATTTTCCTTGCTCTATTTCAACTTCATTAGGTGAAATTTTTACTTCTTGAATAATTATTGTTTCTGGCAATACAACTACACTAACTTCATATGTTTTTGTAGTAATACCATCTTCTGCTGTAACCTTATAATTAACAGCTCCTTTTGAAAAGTCAAAAGTAGAACCATTCCAACGATCTTGCTCTAATGTCGATCCCTTATAATAAGTTGGTGTAGGTTTTAACTTAGTAATATCAGTTCCATAAGGAACAGTAAAAGTGATAGTATTATTAATATTATCTATTATCCCTTCAATATCATTATTTAAATGATTATTATGATCTTTTTTAAGTGTTAATGCTTCTAATAATGGTTCATTAGATATACTTTCCACATTAAAAGTAAATGTAACATCTGTTGAATCTCCATTTTTTCTTGTTATTGTATATGTTATTTCATATGTACCAATTTTAGTTGCAACTCCTTCAAATCTAAATAAATTATTTCTATCATTAGGTACATAAATAGCTTTTATACCATCCGGCAAACTACCTGATTTTATAGTAGTTGTAACATCATAATTTGCATATAATAGTGGCTCAGAAAATAAATATGACTTTTGTCCTACAACAGCTCTAAAAGTTTCATTTTTCATTGCAATTTTTGTATTTATATTTATTTTTCCCATTGATACAAAAATTGCTCCTGATTGCCCTGGTAATAATGAATCATAATATAAATATAGAATTCTTCCATCATTATCTCTAACTGTTAATTCCTTGTTTAAATCTATAGCTTCTGCATTAGGAGCATTAGGTAAGGCTTGAGCAACATGTAAATTATATTTTGAAAATTCCCTTGGGCCAAATACTTCTGACTTACTTCCATCATTATATGTTACTTGGAATCTAGCTCCTGTTAAATCTAATAATTGACTTTCTGCATAAACAGTTTTATTTGGCTTCTTAAGTGTAGTAATAGATTTAATTTTCTTTTCCACAACATTAATATTAATATCAACATTCTTATTAATATAAGTTAATGTTGTAGACTTATCTGTAATTTTAAGTGGATTTAATAAATTGCTTGTAAATCCAGAATATATGTAAGTATAATTTTGTTGTCCATCAAGTTTTGCTTTTAAAACAACTCCTTCAGTACTATATACTTGATTTTCGAAATATATAACTTTTCCTTGATTTACAACTTGTAAATCTTCAACACTTTTAGGTTTATTTACATTATACGTAACAGTAAAAGCATTACCTTTATAACTACCATTAATAACCTTTGAACTTCCTTCTATTGTTGAATCAAAATCTGATATATTAAGCATATATTCTTCCAATGGAATTTCAGTTCCATCAATAATTAACTTTGCATTTATTAAAGATAACTTTTCTCCTATAAAATAAGTATCTTTAGATAATTTTGCACTAACATTCATACTTTCATTTGAATCTAAGAATATAGGCGTTTTATTCCCATCTAATTCCATCTTCCAAACAGAAGTAAAATCCCAATTAATAAAAGTACTTTTATCTTGTAATTGAGATAAGGTTCTCTTATATTCAGTTTTTGTAGGCTCACTACCTATAGAATTTATGTTGTCTAATGCATATGAATTTAATATATATGCAGTAGACCCAAGAGCACCTATAAGTTGTCCTATTTGAGCTGAATTTCTATTAACATTATTATAACTCAATGATGTTATAGAATATGAATTTTTCAAGCTTGCCCCAACACCAAAACTCTTATAATAACCAATTATTCCTCCCATTTGTAAGTTATAGGTTCCAATATTATTTTGATTTACTACAATACTACCTTTAGAATATGAATTATTAATCCTTCCTTGATTATATCCAACAATTCCCCCTACAATAGCATCACTAACTGTCATTCTTATATTAGCATTACCATTAAATGAAGTTCTTTCTATAATACCTGCAGGCTCATTTATACCAACTACTGCACCAAATATAGGTGTTGAAAACTTATTAGGTGTATATAAGTTAATATCAAAGCTTCCATTTACCTCAATATCAGTAATAGTACCACTATTAGCTTCAGCAATTGTTCCTATATATCCTGAATACTCACCATTAAAATCAGCATTTATTTTTAAATCACTAATTTTTCCATAGTTATTTTTAACTAATGCCTTATTTAATCCATTAATAGTATATCCATTTCCTTGAATTACTCCATAAAATTTTTCTACACTAAAGTATTCTCCTTGCTTTACATCTATATTGTTTCCAAGTTTAAAATAAGCATTTGGATACTTACTTAAGGCATTTAATTCTTGTACATTTTTTATTATATATGGATCATTGCTTGTTCCATTTCCCTCTGATGGCTTAAATATATCTAAGTCTTTTGTTACTCCAAAAAATTTAATATCATTTCCTGCATCATTAGGAACAACAAATCTTCCATCCTTTGCTTTTACAACTATTGCACTTGTTGGTTCTAATGTAATAGATTGTCCACTTTCTCCCATATAAATAGGATAACTTGTAATCTTTTGTTGAATTACTGGATCGCCATAAAAGCTATATATTCCCGTTTTTTCTTGAGAAAAAGCTGCTACATAAAAACTTCCAAGTAATTCTTTAAAAGTTCTCCCCTTTAATCCATCAACCTTAGAAGTTAATTCATTTATAAACTCTTCAGCAGTTTTTCCTGCCGCATTTATTTTATAAATTTGCTTAAAGAACTCCATTGGATTTGTACCCTTAGTTGCTTGGCTAGCAAGATATCTTACAAATAAATATTGCATAGAATAATCTTGAACTGTACTATTTCTATATGAGTCATATATTAATGATGTTCCATTTCTAATAATTACATCATTGTTTATTTTAGATAACCAACCATTATTATCATAATATCCCCAAAGGTAATCCATTGCAGCTACAGACATTCCTTCATTAAACCACAAAAGGCTAGTTGATATATTGGCTTGTCCATTACATGCTAATATATTAAATAAAGCATGTTGCACTTCATGAACTAATAGTCCATTTGTATTATCAAATCCACCTTCATTAAACTTATTTGGATCTGATTGAGTATTAATATGTACTCCTGTTATATCCTTCTCATTATTATAATATCCTGTACTATTATTGTTAGTTACTTCTAAAAAAATTGATAACTTTCCTGAACCATCTAAATAAGGAATATTATTATCTGATAATTCATTTAAAAATTCATAAGGACGTCCCTCATAAACTCTTATCATTTCCTTAGCAGCTAACTCTGTTTTACCTTGAACATTATCATAAGAAGATTTTAAATTATTTTCCATCCAAATATAAGATTTATCACCTATACCAATTAATGTATATGTATTATTTCCTATATTTTTTTGTTCTCCAATACTATATGTATTATTTTTTGCTTTTTGAATTTGTTTAATTTCTTCACTTTCAGTATTTTCATTTTTTAATTGGTTAACAATTAAATCTTCATTTATATTTTCTGATTGTGAATTAATTTCTTGACCAATTCTAGTATTATTATTATTTTCATCAAATACAATTTTACCTGTTGATTGATTTTCTTTTGAACTAGTATTAACTATAACAACATATTCAGAATTTAATACATCATTTTTTACGCCTTCTGTAACAGCAGCTGTAACGCCATATGTAAAATTTGAAAAGATAATCATAAATATCAAAGAAATTGACGTAAATTTTTTCATCTTCTCCCTCCTCTTAAGTTATTTTTTATTAAAATTAATATAGTATTTAATATGAATATTATATTAATTTTATGTAAAGTTACAATAAAATTATAGCATTCCATTAATTTTATGTAAACCTTATTGTAAATAGTAAATCCATACTTTTTTACTCATTGGTGATATGATCCAATATTCAGGCACACCATACTTTTCATATAAATCCTTTTTCACAATCAAATCATCATCAGCATTAGATGGACTTAATACCTCTACAACTAATTGTGGGATACCTATATAACCCCTATAGAAAATTTGATTTTTATCACAATAAACAGCAATATCGGGAGCAACTTCTGCTGTTTTAGATTTTACTAATAAATCAATTTTATTCTTGTCATTCTTTATTTCTATAGGATCATCCTTTGTTAAAAACAGTGCAGCTTCGATTGAAACATTACACCTTTTCTTAAAATATTGCTTAAGCTGCATATATATCTCCCCTTGCAACTCTATATGGTTATATCTAGGTCTTGGAGACATAAATTTTATATTATTAATCCACTCTTCCTTCTGCAAAAAATCTTCCTTTATATCTACTCCCATTTATTTTACCTCTCTTATCAATATAATTATTGTATATTTTAATTATATCCCACATTAAATATGTTATAAATAAAAAAATCAATTAACAAAAAACAGTGACAAACTCATGACTTTTACATAAGCTTGCCACTGAAAAATTTTAAAACCCCTGGGGCCTTGAGACTACTCTTGCTCTTTAATCTAAAATTTCTTTAACTTTCTCTTCTGATATCTTACATATTTTTGATATATTACCTATTGTTTCTCCTTGGCTAGCTAATTTAAATACCTTTTTAGTAAGATTAATTCCTTCTTCTATTCCCTCTCCTCTTCCCTTTTCTATTCCTCTTTTTTCTACTTCGGGGTCATATAATGTTTTAGTCATTGTAGTCACCTCATTTTCTATATTTTCATCATTCATATAATTTCTATTTAAATATTCTATTAGATTTTGTATAGCTAATAGCATCTTATGAAAATCTTCACCTAATATTTCATCAGCTTCAAATAATATTGCTGATTGTTTAGCTAATTTACCAGCAAGTTCTTTAGCATTATTAGATAATTCTTTTATTCTATTTAAATCCTTCTTATTATGTGCCTTTTCTAACTCTTTTCTTAACTTAAAAAGCTGTAATGGTATTAGGGGATACATCTTCTTTTCTCTAAGTTGTTCATCACTGTATTCCCAATATTTCATTACATCTACTGTATAAATAATCTCCTTCTCATCTGGAAATATTATTTTTAATTTTAATTGATTTTTAATATTTTTATTTTCTTCAAAAAATATTACTTTTTGCTTTGGGAAATATATAGTTCTTATGTCTTCTGTATAGTTCTTAAAACTTTTCAGTTGCTCTTTTCCCTTTTTAAAACCATACTCAAACATCCTAACAATCATTGTATTATCATTTTTTGTCTGAAATTCTATATGATAACTTGCCTTATTATAATCTTTATTAAGAATATCAAAAAACATATCTCCTCTTAATATTCCTAAATCATCTTCAACAAACTCATTATTACTAACAGTTAATTCTACTTCATCTACACTAAAATTTTCATTAAATATTCCATTTAATAACTTCACTAATACCTTATTAGATGTTGAAAATAAAAGCTTTAGAACTTCATCTAATTTTACTTTCTCTTTTTCCAACTAAACACCAACTTTCTATATTTATATTATAGCCCATATTTATTTTTTCTTAAACTAAAAGGCTAAATATTCATAATTTGAACATTTAGCCTTTAACTTAAGCTTGCCACTGGAAAATTTTAAAACTCCTGGGGGTCCTTGAGAGGGACGAAGTCACTCTCTTGCTACCCCCACATCCATTGAAACAAAATCAATTAATGCTTCTCCTGGACAAAGTACTTTTTTCATAAATAATCACCCTTCATTTAATAAATCTACTACTTATTCATTACACTTCAATTGTCCAAATATCAAAGCTATTAAATACAACATTTCCATCAACAGCTTCTAAATTTACTTTATTACTACATTCTAATGGATAAATATTATTTGACATAGCTACCTTATTATCATCAGTAAATACTTCAATAGATATATTATCAGAGAATATATTTACAGATAATGTATCTTCAAATAAATCTAAATCACAACTCTTAATCCCTTTATTGTAACCATCACAATTATTTCTATCAAATATTAACTGCTTATTTTCAATATCTAATTTTATAATAGCTACACCATTTTTATTTTCTCTTAACTTAATAATTAATTCCTTAGCAGTTGTAGATTTTAAATCAATATTAAATAACATTTCATATCTATTTCTATGGCTGATTTTTATATCTTTACTTCCATTAAGAATTCTTAATTCAACTTTATTTTCTTCTTTTCTATAATTCTTAATCTCTTCTACTGGTATGAACTTTAATTTACCAGTTTTCTCATCAAGCTTAACTTCCCTAGGTAAAGACATTGCTCCATTCCACTTATCTTCCATATTAGGCCCAAAATCACTAAACCATTCCATCCAAGGCCAGCTATTAGCCCAACCTATTATAATTCTTCTACCTTTATCATCTAACAATGATTGTGGTGCATAAAAATCACATCCAGAATCTACTTTTCCCTTTTCAGTCCATGTAAACTTTCCTGTAGAATAATCCATATCTCCAATTAAATACATTGTAATTGTAGTACCTAACCCAATCGGTGAGAACATTAAAACATGCTTATCTCCAACCCTAAAGAAATCTGGACACTCCCACATACTTCCTAGCTCACCATGAGATTCTGCTAAAACACTTACAAACTCCCACTCTCTTAAATCTGGTGAACTATATAATAAAACTCTTCCTTCATTATTTTTAGTAGTTCCTATAACTACATACCAAAGGTCTCCCTCTTTCCACACTTTCGGATCTCTAAAATCTCTATTTCCTTCAATAAAATTAGGTAATATTACTGGATTTCCTTCAAACTTCTCAAAATTTACTCCATCATTACTTGTAGCAATACATTGAACTTGAACAGTTCCTTCTCCATTATTAGTAGTACCTGTATACATCAAAATTAACACTCCATTATCATCTACTGCACTACCTGAGAAACACCCTCCATCATCATCGTCATCATAAAATTCACTAGGTGCTAATGCTATTGGTAAGTGATTCCACTTAATTAAATCTTCACTTTCTGCATGTCCCCAATGCATTGATGCCCATTTTGAATCATAGGGATTATATTGATAAAACAAATGATATTTACCTTTGTATTGGATAAATCCATTTGGATCATTAATCCATGATGCTGGCGCCATAAAATGATATCCTTGTCTATATTTACTTAAAGCTACCTCATCTTTTATTGAATCTACATATTTTTGTGCTTGTTCTAATTTCACCTTATGATTATCTGCCATATTAAAACCTCTCTAAAATAATATTTATTTTTCCTTTATCCCTTAATTCCACTAGACATAATACCTTGTACATAATATTTTTGTAATAATAAATATACTATTAATATAGGAATTGTTGAGAATACTAATGCTGCCATAATTGGAGCATACCTTACTGGTGGATCTGTAAAGAATCCTTGTATAGCAAGTTGAATTGTCTTCTGTTTTGGTGATGTTACTGCCATTAAAGGCCACATAAAATCACTCCAATGAGTTACAATTGTTAATACTGTTGCTGTAGCTATTACTGGTTTTGTATTAGGTAACACTACTCTTACAAAAGTTCCAAATACTCCACATCCATCAATACTAGCTGCTTCCTCTAATTCTTTAGGAAGAGACATGAAAAACTGCCTAAATAAAAATATATTAAAGCAATTACCTATAAAAGGTACAAATAATGCAAAGAATGTATTTGTAATTTTTAATGTATTACTTACTAAATATAATGGTAAGACTACTGTTTCAAAAGGAACTATATATAATGCAATAATTGCACTTAATATAAAGTTCTTTCCTGGAAACTTTAATCTTGCTAATGCATATCCACATAAAGCATTAACAGGTATGCCTATTAAAAGTATTAATCCAATATATATTATACTGTTCATTGTACTTTTTAATACTAATGATCTAGAGAGCATTTCCTTATAATTATCTAATGATGGATTAGATACAAAAAATGTTGCAATAGAACTCATATCTTTAAATAAATCAGCCTCTGGCTTTAATGATGATATAATCATCCATACTAATGGTAATACAAATATTAATGCTAAACTTATTTGAAATACATATGCTAAACCTTTACCTAAAATCCTTTTCTGTTTTCTTTTCATAGTCTTTCCCTCCTAATCACCATTTACATTACATATCTTCTTCACAGCACCTGATACTATTAATATTACTAAGAAGAAAATTACTGCTATTGCACATGAATACCCAACATTTCTATATTGGAAACCTTGTTCATATATCATATATGCAAGTGTTTTAGTTGATTCATTAGGGCCGCCTCCTGTCATTATATAAGGCTGTGTAAATAATTTAAAAGCTTGAATAGTAGTAATTAAAATTACAAAACTTGATACATTTTTTATACATGGTAATGTAACATTTTTAAATTTATCCCACCAATTACAACCATCTAAGCTTGCTGCTTCATAAAGTTCTTCTGGAACATCTTGTAAACCTGCTAAGAATATCATCATTTGATATCCAGCTGCTTGCCATATAGACATGAATATAATAGAATTCATAGCTTGTTTCTCACTTAATAAGAAAGGCTGTGATTGTATTCCTATAGAATTTAAAAGTGAATTTATAAGACCACTATCCTTGTTGTATAAGAATGTCCATAATATAGCTACAACAACCATTGAAGTAACAACAGGACTAAAGAAACAAATACGTGCTATTTTTGATGTTTTTAACTTTTTATTAACTAGTAATGCTAATCCTAATGCAACTATAGTTTGAAGTGGTACTACAATTGCTGCAAAGTATACTGTATTAAATAAACTTTTATAAAAAGCTGGATTCTTTAAAACATCTATATAATTTGTTAATCCAATAAAAACCTTTTGTGCTGGCTTTAACATATTATATTGTTGAAAACTATATCCAAAAGCAAGTAGAGCTGGTAAAACTAAAAATACACAAATAAATATAACTGCTGGTAAAACAAATACTATTCCTGCTACTGCTTCTTTACTCATTGATTTTTTTAAAGCTACATCTGTCTTAATTTTTGCATTTCTCTTAACTGTTAGCATTGATACAATACCCACCTTTCTAAGAGAATTACGACTAAAAGCCATAATTCTCATTATTTATATATTAATTATTTCTCTTTATATCCTCTTCAAAACGAGTAACTACTTTAGATAAGGTTTCTTTAACATCTACTCCTGTTCTTATATCTTGTAGTGCTGATGCAAACTCATTTGATAATACTGGATAAGATGTTGAAATTGGTCTTGGATGTGCTGTATTTATTACTTGATCCTTTATAACCTTTCTACTTTCATCTTGATATTCTTCCATAGTATCAAATACAGATATTCTTGCTGGTGGTTTGCTTATAGCTGAACAATACTCTTGTACTTCCTCTGCTGATGTTAAGAATTCAACTAACTTAGCTGCTGCTTCTTGATTTTTTGAACCTGAAGTAATACCAAAGCACCAATCCCCTGATGGTGAAACTACTTTACTAGTTTCAGAGAATTTAGGATAATATGTTATTCCATAATTAAAGTCAGGATAGCTTTCTTCTATTGTTTGAATTTCCCATGATCCCATTAAATACATAGCTGATTTTCCTTCTTCAAAATCATTTGGTAATGGTTGAAGATTTATTAATCCTTCTACTGCAAATTTTTGATAAAACTCTAATGCTTCAATTGATTTATCAGAATTTAAATATCCATCAATTTCTTTACCATCCTCTGAAAGTAACTCTCCTCCATTTGACCATATAATTGGAGCAAATCCATAAATTTGACCTTCTCCTAAATCCCATTCTAAATTAATTCCATACATATCATCAGTTTTTAATTGTTTAGCTATTTCATATACTTCTTGCCAAGTCCAAGCATCTTCTAATGTAGTTGGAGCTTGTATTCCTGCAGCATCTAGAACATCTTTATTATAGAATAAAACTACAGTAGATTCTGATGCCCCTAATGCATATAATTGTCCATCAACTGTTCCTTGAGTAATTATTGATGGAACAAAATCTTCTAGCTTGTCCTCAGTGAAATACTCATCAATTGGGACTATTATTCCTGAATCTGCATAATTAGCAACTGATGGCCCATCCATGGCTATAATATCTGGTAAGCTACCAGAAGTTGCAGCTGCATTTATTTTATTTTCATACTCATATCCATTTCCTCTTGGTATCATTTGTAAAGTAGCTTCTATTTGTCCTTCATATAACTCATTAAATTGTTCTATTGCATCCTTGTAATATTCTTGTTCTACAACTTGTCCTTCTTGTGTCCAAATAGATATCTTCGCTACTCCATCTTCTGTGCTATTATTTGATGATGAACATCCAGTAAAAGTAGTTGATAATATTCCCACAGTTAAAATTAAAGATAACAATTTCCCTCTTCTTCTTGCCATTTATACCACCTCATATTTTTATTATGTGCTAACCGGTTAGCACATCGTTGTATACGTTTTTTGTTAATGTTTACATTTATATTATAGAACCATTTTTTGGTATATGTCAACGGGTTTGCAGAAAATATTTTTTTGTTAATTTTATTAATTGACAATGCTACTTTTTGGATATTAAGATATAAAAGAGGTGAGTAATTTGACGAATATAAAGGATGTAGCTATTAAAGCTGGTGTATCTGTTTCTACCGTATCCAGGGTAATGAATAATAGAGGCTATATTTCACAAGCTACCAAAGATAAAGTTTTTAATGCTATGAAAGACTTAAATTATCAACCAAATGAAATTGCTAAAAGTTTATTTAAAAAGAAATCTAATATAATTGGTTTAATTCTTCCTGATATTAGTACTCCTTTCTATGCTGAAGAAACTAGATATATCGAAGAAGAATTATATAAATTAGGATATAAGTTAATGCTTTGTAATGCATATAATAGCAGTACTAGAGAACAAGAATATATAAATATGCTTTTAAGAAATCAAGTAGATGGAATTATAATAGGTAGCCATACTTTAAAAATTGAAGATTATTTAAATCTAAACCTACCAATTGTAGCCTTAGATAGATATTTAGGAGATGACATTCCTGTTGTATCTGCAGATCATATGGAAGGTGGTAAATTAGCTGCGCTTGAATTGTTAAACTGCGGTTGTACTAATATTCTTCACTTTTCAGGAAGCTCAAAAGTACCAACTCCATCTAATGATCGTCATAAATCTTTTAATGATACTCTAGAAGGAAGAAATGTTAAAGTAAATACAATAGAATTGCCTATTAATTTCTTTTCTTTTTCAGACTATTCTCCAATTATCCAAGAAGCACTTGATAATAATCCTAACATTGATGGTGTATTTGCAACTGATACTATTGCTTTAGCTACAATTAAGGAATTAAGTAAACGTAATATAAATGTTCCTAAGGAAGTAAAGGTTGTGGGCTATGATGGTTTATCTATTTGCGCTCTTACTTATCCTAGTTTAACAACAATACAACAACCTATTAAGGAGTTATCTAAGCAAGCTGTAAAAACATTAATGAATCTGATTAATAAAATTAATACTTCTATTGAGAAAAAAATTGTTTTACCTGTGTCATTGGAAAGAGGTAATACTACTCTAAATTATCAAAAAAGCTACACAGTTGAATCTTTTATTACAAAATAAAAATATCAATTAACCAAAAAACAGAGACAAAGTCTATGCTAAGCATAAACTTGTCTCTGGAAAATTTTAAAACCACAGTATTCCTTGATAAATGGCCTTTCTGTTATTAATGTACCTCTATTTTTCAAAAGCCCTACTACACTATAAATTTTTGTTACTTCTAAAGCCTCTTCTTCAGTCATAGCTGGTAGTATTGTTGGTATTCTTTTTGCAACCATTGATTTACCACAACCTGGTGTTCCTGACATTAATAAATTATGTCCTCCAGCAGCTGCAACAGCTACAAATTCAAGTGCAGTATCTTGCCCCTGAACATCTTGAAAATCTATTATATATGGACTATCTAGTTTATAATTATCATTTATATATTTAATTGGTTCGTATGGCTTTACTCCTGTTAAAAAGTCTGTTACTTCATTTAATTTATTAAATGCAAAAATATTAATACCACTAATCAAACTTGCTTCTGTCATATTATCCATTGGTACTATTACATTCTTAATCCCCTTATTTTTAGCCTCCATAACCATTGGTCAAACCCCAATACATGGCCTTAAATCTCCATTTAATGATAACTCTCCTATAAATGCATATCTCTCAACCTCTTCTACGAATATTTGAGCAGATTGAATTAATAAAATTTTCTTCCTGCTCTCCAATATATATTAAATAACTACACCACCTATATTCATCAGGCGTTTCAACCATTCTTGCTTTTACTAGATTTAAATGAATATACCTTGAAGTTTCAAGCATGTAAGTGTCATCTTCTATAATGTCTGCACTATATCTTCCTTGAAATAGTGCACCTACATAGTTATATTTTTTATTAAAATACCTTGCATATATAGAATGAACTCATGCTATAAATCTCCATGGTGGCTGTACTTCTGTTTTTAAAAGTAAATGTACATGATTATCCATTAAACAGTATGCTAATATTTCATAATTATAAGTATTAAAGTAAAGCAATGCTTCTTCTAAAATACTTAAATATATTTTAAAATCTTCTTCATCTCTAAATATATCATTTCTATGATGTCCCCTTGCTGTAATATGTGGTATGTAGCTCCTTCATACCATTCTCTTTTTTCACTTGTCATTTTTCCCTCCTTATGCTTATACGTATAAGGAATATTCTTGACCTTTATATTTTTTCTAGACATAAAAATCTTACTTATTTAACAAAAAAATAGTGATAAACTTATGCTTTCACATAAGCTTGCCACTGAAAATTTTAAAACCCTCGGTAGTCCTTGAGACTATAATTTATCTATTTCATCAACTCTTAAGCCAGTTAATTTTGAAATCATTTCAATAGGTAATTCATTTTTCTTCATATTCCTAGCCACTTCTTCTATTCCTTCTCTTTTAGCTGCATTCAATTCACTAATCTTATCTCTTAAGGAGTTTGCTCTCATATCATATAGTTCTCTTTGTTTTTTATCATTACTCATTCGTATAAGTTCATCTTTTGCTTGTCGTATTTCTTCTATACTTAATTCTAATCCCCTAACCTTTTCACTTTCTGGATCCTTTAAAAATTCTGTCCATGCAACAAGCATATCCTTTTCATCACTAGAATCCTGTAACTTTGGAATTTCTATAAAGTGAACTTCCATAATATCTGTTAACTCTTCATTACTTTCAATTTCTTTAAATCTATATCCTGTATGAAAATTATCTGTTTTAAGATATTTAAAATTAAGAATATTAATACACACAGTTCTTGCTAATTTTGAATAATCTTCTTTTTCATTTAACTGTTCTTCATACATCTTACTTAAATAGTAAAGACTCCTCTTTACCATATTATTTTCATTTTTTAGTTGTATTTCAATATTAATTATCTCATCATTACTTGTTGTAGCTTTTACATCTAATCTTGAATATTTATCCTCAATATATTGTTTTTCTATGTCTGTTTTTTTTATATCAACACTTACTATTTTCTTTTTCGGCTTTAATGTTGCATTCAAAAATGATATTAATATTTCTGGATGATTGGGCGAGCCAAATATATTTTTAAATACAAAATCTACTTTAGGATCTAATAAACCTTTACTCATAACTTTCTCCTATCAATATAATTACTGTATATTTTAATTATATCCTACATTAAATATGTTATAAATAAAAATCTCTATTAACAACAACAGTGACAAGCTCATGCTTTTGCATAAGCTTGTCACTGAATTTTAAAACCCCCGAGGGTCATTTTCGATATATCCAGAAACTTGTCTAATATAGCCTTTAAGCTCCATATCAAGCAAAATTTCTTCTAAATTATCCTTTACAAAATTCAATTTTATCTTTAATTCATCTACTGACATCTTATTTTTATCTATTAATTTAAGTATTTCCATTTTTATTGAACCTAAATTTTTATCCTTTTCTAAATTATTACTACAAATCTCAACCTCTTCTTTAATAATACTTTTAACAGATAAATAAGGCTTAGCCCCTTCACTTATTAACATATTAGTACCCTCACTACTTTTATTATTAATATTTCCTGGTACAGAATATACTTCTTTCTTATATTTCATTCCACAATGTGCTGTATATACAGCTCCACTATCCTTAGTTGCTTCAACCACTATTATTTTTTCTGCTAACATTGCCATAAGCTCATTTCTTTTAATAAAATTACTTTTAATATTACTTGTACCTGGCTCAAATTGCGAAATAACTGCTCCTTTTTTTATTATTTCATTCATTAATGTTAGATGTTCAATTGGATAGCATATATCAACTCCAGTTCCTACTACTGCAATAGTATAATTATCATTATGTAATGCTACTGTATGTGAATATCCATCTATCCCCTTAGCCATACCACTTATTATAGGTATATTTCTTTTTGATAAATTTTCAGTTAACTCAACTGTTATATTCTTACTATACTCAGTACATCTTCTAGATCTAACTATACATACAGCACTGTCAAATTCCTTTAATTCTCCCTTAACATATAATATTATAGGTGCATTTTTAAAATTTTTTAGTTACTTAGGATAATTGCTACATTCCATAGTTATAATCTTGATTTTACTTCTTTTACACTTGTAATATATCTCCTTACTTTTACTTAAATCTTTATTTTCAACTATTATTTTAGCTAATTTATCACCTATTCCCTCAACTTTAATTAATTCATCATAAGTTGCTTCATATACAAAATCTATTCTTTTAAAAAATTCTATAAGATTTCTTGTAATAACCGGACCAATTCCTTTAATCTTGCTTAACCAAATATATAATATCCTTCTATCCATAATCTTATACTACAACCATAGTTGCTTGCTCCTTTTCAATTTCCCTGCACATAAGAGCCTTTATTATATGTGATTTTAATATATTTTTTTCACCTGCCATGTCAGCAAATGTTCTTGCTACCCTTAAAAATTTATGATATGTCCTTGCACTATATTTAAATTTATCGTAAGCAATCATTAATACCTTCATACTTTCTTCATCTAACTTACAATATTCACTTATTAATTCTGGTGTCATTTGTGCATTACATGAAACCCCTATAATATTTTTATATCTTTCCCTTTGTATTTTTCTCGCAAGCTCTACCTTCTCCAATAAACTCTTTGATGTTGGCCCCTTAACATCATTAGCTAACTCCTTAATATGAACACTTCTAAAATATTTTTGTATATCAATTCTATCCATTATTGGTCCAGATAATTTTTGAGAATACTTAATAATTTCATAATCTGTACAATGACATCTACTTTCGCCATGATAACCACAAGGGCAAGGGTTCATTGCTGCTACTAGCATAAACTTAGATGGAAATACATGAGTATGTCTAACTCTAGAAATTGATACTTTTCCATCTTCAATTGGCTGTCTTAGTGCATCTAAGGTCTTCTTATTAAATTCTGCAATCTCATCTAAGAATAGTACTCCATTATGTGCTAACGATATCTCCCCTGGCATAGCAAACATGCCACCACCAACTAATGAGTTTGTAGATGCACTATGGTGTGGTGACCTAAAAGGCCTTTCTGTTATTAATGTACCTCTATTTTTCAAAAGCCCTGCTACACTATAAATCTTTGTCACTTCTAAAGCCTCTTCTTCACTCATAGCTGGTAGTATTGTTGGTATTCTTTTTGAAACCATTGATTTACCACATCCAGGCGTTCCTGACATTAATAAATTATGCCCTCCGGCTGCTGCAACAGCCACAAATTCAAGTGCACTATCTTGCCCTTGAACATCTTGAAAATCTATTATATATGGACTATCTAATTTATAATTATCCTTTTTATCTTTAATTGGTTCGTATGGCTTTACTCCTGTTAAAAAATCTGTTACCTCATTTAATTTATTAAACGCAAAAATATTCATATCACTAATCAAACTTGCTTCTGTCATATTATCTCTTGGTACTATTACATTCTTAATCCCCTTATTTTTAGCCTCCATAACCATTGGTCAAACCCCAATACATGGCCTTAAATCTCCATTTAATGATAACTCTCCTATAAATGCATATCTCTCAACCTCTTCTACGAATATTTGAGCAGATTGAATTAAAAGTGCTATCGCCATTCCTAAATCAAAATGCGATCCGCTTTTCTTTACATCACTTGGTGATAAATTAATTACTATTTTCATTTTAGGAAATTCAAATTTACTATTTATAATAGCAGCTTCTAATCTTTCTCTAGCTTCTTTAATTGCAGTATCGCCCATACCTACAATTGATACCGAAGGCTTACCATATATAGTGTCTATTTCTATATTAACTACATATCCATCAATTCCACTTATCGCAAAACTTTTTAATACTGTTGCCATACATTTTTCACTCCTATCAATAATTCACATTTCAATTATTGACACTTTGATAGTACTCCTAAACTTATATTTTAGAATTTGTAACATCTCACAATTTTTAAATTTATCTTATCTCTTGATTTGCTTTAATTTCTTCTTCTAGTAACTTTTCTCTTAATTCTTTTAGTTTCGTATATACAAACTCTCTATATAACTTAAATCTTTTCTCATATTGAAAGTAATTTAATATTATTTTTGAATTAATAAAATTTTCTTCTTGCTCTCCAACATATATTAAGTAACTGCACCATTTATATTCATCAGGTGTTTCAACCATTCTTGCTTTTACCGGATTTAAATGAATATACCTTGAGGTTTCAAGCATATAAGTATCGTTTTCTATAATCTCTGCACTATATCTTCCTTGAAACAGTGTACCTAAATAGTTATATTTTTTATTAAAATACCTTGCATATATAGAATGAACTCGCGCTATAAATCTCCATGGCGGCTCTACTCCAGTTTTTAAAAGTAAATGTACATGATTATCCATTAAACAGTATGCTATTATTTCATAATTATAATTATTAAAATAAAGCAATGCTTCTTCTAGAATAATTAAATATATCTTAAAATCTTCTTCATCCCTAAATATATCATTTCTATGATGTCCTCTTGCTGTAATGTGATATGTAGCTCCCTCATACCATGATCTTTTTTCGCTTGTCATTTCTGCCTCCTTATTGCTTATACCTATAAGGAGTATTCTTGACCTTTATATTTTTTTCTAAACATAAAACTCATACTTATTTGACGAAAAAAATAGTGACAAACTCATGCTTTAACATAAGCTTGCCACTGGAAAATTTTAAAACCCCCGGCAGACTGTGCGAAAACTTCGGGGATATGGTATTATAAGTATTATTAAACATTAAATGTTAGGAGATGCTTATTATGAATTATATCCATGGGGAAGATAGAAATCAAATGAGAATAGAAAGTTTAGAATCTTTTGCTTCACCTGATAGTGAAGTTAGAGTTATTGATAAAATTGTTGATGCTATGGATATAGAATCATTAGGTTTTAAGCTTGGCAATAATAAAGATTCGGGCAGACCGAAATTTGATCCTAAGGATTTATTGAAATTATATATCTATGGATATTTTAATGGAATAAGATCTTCAAGAAAATTAGCAAAACAATGTGTAATAAATAAAGAAGTTATTTGGCTAATTAAAGATATTAAACCTAAATATAGAGTTATAGCAGATTTTAGAAAAGATAATATTGATGCATTAGAATCTATTTTTAAAAGCTTTGTTAATTATTGTATTAATTTAGGGTTATATAGTAGAGAATTAGTAGCACTTGACGGTACGAAGCTGGAAGCTTCGGCATCGAAAAGAAAACATTATAGTAGAAATAAATTAATTAAAATGAGAGAAATTGCTAATAGTAAAATTAAAGAATATTTGCATGAGATAGAAGTTTCAGATAGACTAGAAAACCAGAAAGAATTAGATAAAGAGCTTATTAATATTGAAATTGATAATCTGAAAGAAAAATTAAAATATTATGATGAATTAGAAAAAAATATGGATGAAGCAGATGTTAATGAGATTAATCTTACAGATAATGATGCTAGAACAGTAAAATTTGGAGCACATCAAGGAACTGATGTTGGATATAACGTACAAGCAGTTGTAGACTGCAAGAATAAATTAATAACAACTTTTGAAGTAAATAATTTATCTCAAGATCAAGGGCAATTATATACTATGAGTAAAAAAGCTAAGGATATTTACAAGGTAAAAACGTTAGAGGTTTTAGCTGATAAAGGATATTTCGATTCAAATGATATACATCAGTGTGAAAGAGAAGAGATAATTACATATGTTTCAAAGCCTTGTTATTCTAATGGTATAGGAGATAGTAGATATTTCTCTGAAAAATTTAAATATGATAATAAAACTGATACTTATATTTGTCCTGAAGGAAACAGATTATATCTTATTACAAGGAAAAAAGATTCAAAGATTAAAGAATATAATAATTCAGAAGTTTGTAATAGATGTTCTAATAAAAGTAAATGTACTAAAGCTAAAAATGGAAAAGTAATTAGAAGAAATGAAAGTAGTCAATCAGTTGACAATATGATTTTAAGATTAGAAACTTGCAAAGATAAGTATTCTTTAAGAAAAGGTATTGTTGAACATCCATTTGGAACTTTAAAAAGAAATATGAATTTTACCTATCTACTTCTTAGAAATTTTAAAAACGTAAGAGGTGAGATTAGTATTGCCTTTTTTACCTATAATTTAAAAAGAGTAATAAAAATATTAGGTGTAAAAGGGATATTAGAATCCCTTTATACCGTAATATTATTAACTATATTTAATAATGTTAATTTATATAGAAAAGTATATGCATAAATAAAGTATTGGTTAATTAAAATTATAATTTATGCACAGTCTGCCGGGGGTCCTTGAGAGGGACGAAGTCACTCTCTTGCTACTTAGCATACCTATGGGTATTTAAGGATGATTAAGTAACTCTCTTACTAATAATTACCTACTTGCTTTTTATTGAAAACTTATCCAATATATTGTTTCTAATTAATGAATAAATATTTTGCTCTTTTATAATATAACATATTCCTATATATATAGTTAAATATACTATAAATGTTATACTTAATAATATTAATATTATTATATTATTTAAATCTTGATTTATTATGTTTAGCCATACTTTATGTATAATTAATATACTTGTAGCTGCTAAAGTAGACTTCATTATAGTTAATAAAATTAATCTAATATTTAGACCTAACATAACTCTTTTAAGATTTTTAACTAATAATACTGTTGTTATTATCAATGCTATTGAAGATGCTAATGCTACTCCATTATGCTTCATACTTCTTACTAATATAATACTCAATACTATATTAAATATTGTAGCTATAATACTATTTATCATTGGTGTTTTAGTATTATGCATAGAATAATAAATTTTATTTAACGCATCTCTATATCCCATGAAAATCATACCAATTGAATAAAATAATAAAGCAGTTGATGTCATATTAACTGCATATTCATCAAACCTACCGTAACTAAATAATGCTCTTACTATATCTTTATTAAAAAATATTATAAAAGTTAGTATAGGTACAGTGGTAACTGTTATTATATTGATAATTGAATTAGATAAATTTTCAAATTCCCTTTTTTTATTTTCAGCATTGCACTCTGACAATTTGGGAAATGCAATTGTTGAAATAGATACAGATAATATTCCAAAAACAAACATATTTATTTTATTAGCATAATTTAATGCAGAAATACTTCCTTCAATTAACTGTGATGCTAACATTCTATCTACTAACAAATTTATCTCTAATACTGCTGTACTCATTAATATAGGTATAAATAGTCTAGCAAGTTTATTTATATATTTATCTTTAAAATTTAAATATAGCTTATATTTATACCCATTTTTAATCATATAGGGATATTGTATTATTATTTGGGTGAATGCTCCTACCACACTGACTATAGCGATTCCCTTTATACCAATTTTATTACTAAATAAGAATGCTATTATTACTAATATATTGGCTAATATATTGTTAGCTGTTGGAACTATAAAACTTTCTTTTGCTTGTAAAAATCCCATACCTATTTGAGAAATACCAGAAAACAACATGGATATTGCTGTGATTTGTAATAATTCAATTGCTAATGTCAATGTTTTACCCTCAAATCCATTAGCAACTATTCCAATAATTGAATCAGTGAATAATAATACTATACTTATAAATACTAATGATATTAAGATAATAATATTTAGTGCATTATTAGTAAATTTTATAGCTTCTTGTTCTCCCTCTTTAATTTTAATTTCAGAATATATGGGTATAAAACATGTCATAGCAGCAACAATCAAGCTTGTAAAAATTATTGAAGGTATTGTCATCGCTATAACATATGAATCTGCTATAAAAGAAGCTCCAAATTTTATTCCTAATAACAACTCTCTAAAAAAGCCTGTCATTTTACTAATAAATGTAACAGCAATAAGAATTGTACCTATTTTAATAATATTTTTTTTGCTACTCATATTTATTTATCCTTTTCACTCTATATTTTTGTAATATTAAAATTTTATTTAATAAATTAATTTTTACTTGTTAATATATTCAATTTTAAGAATTAGCCAAAATATAATTTCATACTCTTTTAAAATATTTAAATATATAAAAATATTATTTTCTTCATGATTATTTTTATCAGTTACACATTTTCTCTGAACTTTTAATTTAATTAATATTATTATATATATTAATTATTTTATTGATTTTATTTTTCCAGGTATATTGATTCAAATTAACTAAGCAAGCTTCACTTAATCTTTTTAATTTTTCTCTATCCTCACTTAAAATTTTAATTTCAAAAGCCAAATTTTTAATAACTTCATCATAACTAGTTCCCTCAACAATAATACCATTAACATTATTCTTTATATTAACTGCTGGTCCACCATTATTTAAGCATATTGTTGGTGTTCCTTTTGACATTGCTTCCAGAACTACCATCCCGCCTGAATCATGTAAACTTGGAAAAAATAACAAATCAGATTGTTCATATTTTTCTAAAACATTAATTCTAGGTAATTTGCCTAAAAATTCAACCTTGTCATCTATTTTATATTTTTTTAATTGAGCTTTCATAAAGGATTTTTGCTCACCATCTCCAATTATATGCATTTTAAAATTTACATCCAATTTATTTAGACTGTTTAAAGTATCAACTATAATATTTGTACCTTTCCAATGTAATAAGTTTCCTACATATAATAAATTTAATACACCATTAAACTCTTTGCTTTTTCTATACACAATATTATCCACCGCTATAGTTTGCATTATTTCACATTTATTTCTATATTTTTTAGGCACAAAGTTATTAGTTTCACTTGTAGTAACTAAAATTTTATCTGCTCTTTTCAAAGTGTATAAATTAAGAGGATTATATTTAGATATCTTTATATCTATATCTCTAATAGTTTCTTTTAGAATACATCTTTTTGTAATATTTTTATAAAATTTATAATTTGTTCTTTCTGCCCCTCCTACAGGTCCAAATATAAATGGCACTCCTGAAAAGGCTCCTGCACTAAATACTTTTATAGTTGCAAAAGTTATATGATGACATACATCTATAGAGTATTTTTTACAAATAGATTTTATTTTTCTTGCTATAGCTATTTGCCAAATAAAATAATATATTTGGTTAAATTTTATATATTTTTTAATTAAAATAAAAATTTTAGGTAAATCATAATATATAATTTCTATATTTTCAAATATTTTTTTATTATTTTTAACTTCATTTTCTATGTTTATTTTATTATTTTGTCGAGTTATAACAAAAACCCTATTATTTTTACCCAATTCTAGAATCGTTTTCCACCCGACTTCTGGTTCCGAACCTTTATGTGGCTCAAATGCATATGCTATTGCTAAAATATTATACTTTTTTTTCATAACAATTACTCCTATAACGCCATCCATACTTAATATTATTAAAAATCACACTTATTGCTATAGGTATTAAACTTCCAGCTATTGTGCTTATAATTATTAAAATTAAAGCATTTAAATTTAATAACTTATATGAAATTAAAGCTATTCCGGAAGTTATAAATGGTTGATGTAATAAATAAATTTGAAATGAATATTTTGAAATTTTATTGAATATTTTATGTAATATTAAACTTCCAACTAGATAATACAATACATAAATAAAGTTAATTGATAATATTATTTTCAATATACCTTCAATTGTAGCTATTACATAATTATTTTGCTTTAAGTTTAATAGAACGATTATAATTACTATATTCACACCACTACATTTAATTAATTTATTTATTGAAATATTATTAAAGTTTAACTTTGAACCAATAATAACATAAAATAAATATCTACATGTTTTTTCTAACAAAGGCACCGTATTATTTAATATCCCTGAATAAGATAATAAAGTTAAAATAATACTAAGTATTATTATTTTATTTTCATTATTAATCTTTTTTTTCATTATAGGAATTAATATAAATATAATAAATAAAGTGTATAGAAACCACATATGGTCATCAAAATGTCCATTAAAAGTTAATATTTCAATTATACTTGTTATAATACCATTAAACTTATATCCACTTTCAATTAACATTGCCCTTATAGGTGTCTGAATTGTTGTAACTACTAATAAAATTATATAATTAAAACATGACATTAATATGTAAGGTATCATTAAGCGCTTAAATTTTTTTATAATAAAACTTTTATATTTATTTTTATCTATTTTACTAACTTTTATTTCTTTACAACAATATCCAGAGATCATAAAAAAAATAGGCATATGAAAATAATATATGGTATTCCATACATTAGTGTAATATTCATTATTCTCTCTAATTTGAGGAATAATTGCATGTCCTAATACAACTAATATTATCATTAGCCCTCTTAAACTATCTATATTCCTATCTTTTTGTACATTCATTCTTTTCTCTCCTACTTGATACTATATATGTTAATATTCCTAATAATATATAAAATGTAGTAGCTTCAAATGGTGTTTCAAAAAATGTCTCAACTGTAGCATTTAACATACATAAAAATAAAACTAAAAATAAAATCAAGCTATACACACTATTTTTCATATTTTTTAGTGAAATTTTGACTTTTGAAATTAAAAAAGTAACCCATAAGCTTAAAGTTACTATTCCCATTCTTGCATATACTGATAAATAACTATTATGTGGCTCTCTAACAGCTGCCCCTTCCATATTTTTAAATTCAATTAATGGATATCCAAATCCTCCTCCTACAAAAATACTTTTTAAATCACTATGTGTTATTAATATATCTTGTAAATACTTAATTCTTTCGCTATGTCCAGATGCCATCCCTTCATGTGTTCCCAATCCAACTGCACTTAAAAATATATTTTTTATCATTTCAAAATTTAAATATCCTCTTTCTAATTTTATTTGAATATTAAATACTTCAATCACCAATATTATTATTACAAATATAACAAAATATTTAAAAAAGTTCTTGAGTATATAATTTTCTTTTTTAACTGCAAAAATAAAAAGTAATACAATTAGTGATATTATTGTTATCCTTGATGTACTATATAATATTAATGCTAAAGATATAATATTTTGAATATGATAAAATATACTATATCTTTTATTAACTAATCTCCTATCTAATGAGTATAAATTATACATGATCAAAATTACTAACCATAAATGAGTTATTGTAAAACTTCCCAAAATAGGTATAGCTGATTGTAATCCTGGCAATTTAGGAGATATTACTTGTATAATATTTCCAAACGGCATAAATAAAGCATAAAAAAACATAATATTAAATACAATTCTTATGTATCTCGAAAACAACCTAGTTATATTTACACGATTTTTTAAATAAGTTAATTCAGATATTATTACTATAAAGTACAACATGTTTATATAATGAGTTGCATCTCTTAAGGCTAATTTATCCACAAATATCATACCATATATAAATCTTATAAAAGCAACGCCTGAAATAATTAAAATTATCACTTCATCACTTCGCTTACCAGCCTCTTTTCTAGTAAAAAATCTTAAAATAACTCTTCCTACTCCAATAAATAATACTGCATCCATAAAAGTTAATGGAATTCCTCCAATAACTATGCCAAATCCCTGTGCACTGTAATTTAATATTATATTTATTGCACATATAACTAATGTGATATATAAATATAATTTTTTCGAAAATAATAGGCACAAAGCTAAAAATATTCCAAATATTATAATTGCTAATTTATATGATATACATGATAATACTCCTATAAAAAAAGCTAAAGCAATAATTGCAATTAAATCTTTAACTCTCTTATATCCTAGTAAACTTTCCACATTCAGTACTCCTCATTTTAATTATTATATTTTATTCATCCCCATTAACGCTTTTCTCCATACTCACAAGTATATTCATTGCTACCTCAAAAACAACATCACTAATATTCTTATCAACATTTATAATTTTACTATCAGGGAGTATATCTTTAAGTTTCTCAACTTTATTCACCTGTTTTTCTACTTCACCTAAACTAATTTCCTTCTTTCTTTCATATAAAACCTTTGGAGTTCCTGTTAATAAAAAAGTTATATGTGGTTTAGGTATTACTCTCATAGTCCATTTTATAATTTTGTCATTTAAATTCAATCTATATCTATACTTATCTACTAAATAATCATAATAATATCTATCAAAAATAACTAACTCATTTTTACCAAGATGAACCTTTACAGAAAGCCAATATCCTATAATATAATCTAAATTAAAATACATGAATTTCAAAAATGATAGTACTTTACCATAAGGTTTTTTAGAGTGTGGCTCAGATACATTTACGTTTAAGTTTTTATCGCCTTTTAGGCTTTTTAAATACTTAGGTCTCCAGTGATAATATTTAATTTGACTTTCATCAAAAGTTCTTCCTAAAACTTTTGGTAAATTTTCTATAATAGTGCTTTTTCCACTTCCATCAGTTCCTATAAAAGCAATCATCACTCCGTTATAATTAATATATCTTTTTAATTTAAAAGATATATTTGTAAAATTATATATTATCTTTTTGTAACTTGATGATAAATATTTTTCTTTTATACTTCTTTTAATATCTTTGTTTAATCTAGTCAATTCATCCCATCTTTTATTTACCACAAATTCATATACTTTTTCAGAATAATCATATTCTAAAAATTGACTCATAATATTTTTGATATTTTGTTCATATTTCAAAAAAATATCCACTATATCCACTTTATATTCTTCTTTAATATATCCATGATATAGATACCTTGAAAATAGTTTTGTTATTGCCTCATTTTCTTTACTACATGAATATATCCCATTTTCGCATACACATTTGGATAATAAATCCTCATTTTTAATCAGAGGAATATCAATCCAGCTAAAGTTTTTAAAAAAATCAAAATGAACAATTTCAATTGTTTTGTTAGACTCAATATAATAGTGTATAGTTATTAAGTTACCATTATCCTTTGTTGATTTTAAAAAAAGATTCCACCCAGTATTTTTAGATAAATTTTCAAGAATACTCTTTATCTCTTCCATTCTTGAAAAATCTATAACCATATCTATATCATGAGCTTTGCCACCCAATATCAAATTTGCTTTTCTTAAAATACAATACCTAATTTTATTTTTGTTTAATTCGTAAAAAAATGATTTTATAAATTTAATATCTTTCTGCATTTGATAGTCCTTTCTATCAGTAACTTTTTTTATATTCTTCAAAATACATATGCTTCAAAAGTTCTTTGCTATAAATTTCTTTTCCCTCAAGTTTATTAAACTGAATTATAGCTAATTCAATCGATTCTTCCTTACTCTTATTATTTAATAGATTTTCTACTTGAAATAGATAATGAATCAAATCAAATCCATAAAATCTAAATCCACAGTGTTCCCAATCAAAAACTATATACTTTCCATCTTTTTTTTTCATATTCCATGGTGCAAAATCTCCATGTGAAAATGTATAAACTATATTGTTAAGTTCTTTTTTTTCACTAATATTAGTAATCTCTTTAAAAATTCTATAAATCTCATCATTTAAAATTGGCTCAACTTTTTCTCCTGAGAACTCTTTTGTCACTTGAATATTAAACTTATTCCCATCTTCCATTTTTTGACTTGCTACAAGAACAGGTACGTTAAATGTATAATAATTAATTTTCTTCTCTAAAAATTGGATTTCTGATAATATTTCTTTATTAGATGATTCGTTTCCAATCTTAAAATATAAATTTTCTCCCATTTTATCACATACCTGAATTACTATTTTCTGCTTTTCATCATAAGTTCCAATAATTGCATTCCAGGTAGTACTATCATTCGAAATCTGATTAATAAATCCTTTTATATTTTTGTTTATATCACTTTTTACAAAATATCCAAATCCAAATAATTCTATAATAAAAAATGGAGCAAATTTAATTAAATTTAGCATTATGCTTAATTTACTTGAATATGATGAAATATTATTAACCAAATATTTTTTTCCATTTTTTAAAGAAATAAAATATCTTAATTTTTCTCCATTACATATAACAAAGTGTGTAGCATTATTTTTTGATGATTTTTCATAATTAATAACACTCTCTATAATTCCAGAACCTAACATAACTTCACCTTTCTAATTACAAATTTTTAATCTTTTAATGAAGACTATACGAACTTTATTTTATACTTCTACTTTATATTTATAAATTAATCTTAAAAACTTAAAATTTGTAGTTAAATATCTCTTATATAATCTTCTTGGATCTTGAAGTAATCTATATACCCATTCTAAATTATTATTCTGCATCCATTTAGGAGCTCTCTTTATTTTTTCGGCATGATAATCAAATCCCGCTCCTACGCCCAACATTAAGCCATTTACTTTGTTCTTGTGATTAAACATCCAAATTTCCTGTTTAGGAGCTCCAAGTCCTACCCAAATAAAATTTGCATTAGTTTCATTTATTTTATTTGTAATCTCTACATCTTCCCATTCTGTCAACTTTCTAAATGGAGGTGAAAACATTCCTACTATCTGAAGCTTAGGATATTTTTGTATCAATTTTGTTTTTAACTCATCTAGCGTTTCTTCAGTACTGCCATAGAAATAATGTTTATATCCCTTTTCTTCAGAAATTTTAAAAATTTCCTCCATTAAATCTGGCCCTGTTACTCTTTTCGCCTCTTTAAACCCTTTTTTTCTACTTACTACTGAAAGTGGACCCCCATCAGGTAATGCCATTACTCCAGAATTTTGAATATTTCTATATGCTTTATCCTCATATGACATAACTGTTGTATGAACATTGGAAACACAAATATAGTTACCTTTCAAACTTTCCAAATTATTTTCTATATATTTAACGGTATCATTCATATTAGTTACACTTATGTTAACCCCTAATATATTACATGTTTTCATATATTCCTCCTAGAGCAATTTTCATAAATATCAATTAATAATTTATAGTTAATTCTCTCATTATATTTATTATTAAAACTCTCTCTTGCACCTTGCCTTAATTGTTCCTCTAAAGATTTATTATTATTAAGCATTTGAATCTTATCTTTTAACTCTTGTTTATCATTATATTTAAACAACAAACCATTTTTTTCACTTTCTATTATTGTTGATAAATTACCAATATCACCTGCAATTACTGGAACTCCCATTGATAAGCTCTCTGCTATTGTCATTGGGAATCCTTCATACCATTGTGATGGTACTATTAGTGCTTTAGCTTTACTTATAAATCGCATTACTTCTTCTTTGTTTTTATAACCTAATAAATTAACATTATTTAATTTATTTTTTTCTATAAATTCACTTATTTCTACTTCTAAAGGCCCTTTTCCTATAACTACGAGATTAATATCTTTAATATCCTTCCAAATTTCAATAAGTATTTGTATTCCTTTTAATTCATCTAATCTTCCTAAAAATAAAAAGTAGTTTTCACTCTGCTTACTGATTGTATCATTACTCTTATTTACAAAATTAGGTTTTATATATATATTTTTTTCATCTATCAAATTCATTAACTTTTCCTTATTAAATTCAGTTAATGCAATATATCCATTAACTTTTTTATAAGTACCAATTAATCTATGGAAGGCTAGATTAACTGCAGATACAATACTTTGAATTAATGAACCTCTATAACATTTATATCTAATTGAAGAAAATAAGTTCTTATCTACACATTCTTCACATATATTGTTACCTCTTGTAAAAGTTGCTCCTGGACATAATAACCTAAAATTATGTATAGTCTGAACTACTGGAACTTTACAAGAAAAAGCAGAATAATATACTGATGGACTTATTAACGGCAATGTGTTATGTACATGCACTATATCAATATTCTCTTCAATTATCTTTCTTTTAACTTCTTTATAAGTTTTTATAGAAAAAATAGCCTCCAAAGGTAATAATAGTTTCCTAATTATTCCCCTTGTTTTTATTTCATCATTGTGCCGTGTATATAAAACTACTTCATGTCCATTATTAATTAATAGATTTTTTTCATTTTCTACAACTGTATCTTCTCCGCCTGGAGTTTGATAATAATTATGAACTATTAAAACTTTTTGCTTTTTCATAACATCCCTACTTATAATTTTCTAAGAACCACTCATAAGCCATTCTTATACCTTCATTTAAACTTACCTTATGTATAAATCCTAATCCATGTAACTTATCAACAGTAGTTAACTTTCTTGGAGTTCCATCTGGCATGTCAGTATTAAATACTAACTCTCCTTCAAAACCAACAACTTCCTTAACTGTTTCAGATAATTGTCTTATAGAAACCTCTTCACCTGTTCCAATATTAACATGTTGCTCACCATCATAATTTTCCATTAAGAACACACAAGCAGCTGCCATATCATCAACATAAATAAACTCTCTTAAAGGAGTACCAGTTCCCCATACCTCAACTACATCTTTTCCATTAACTTTAGCTTCATGGAATTTTCTAATTAAAGCAGGTAATACATGAGAATTCTTTAAATCAAAATTATCATTAGGCCCGTAAAGATTAGTAGGCATACAGCTTATAAAGTTATCTCCATATTGTCTTTTAAAGAACTTACACATTTCAAGTCCAGCAATTTTAGCAACTGCATAAGCTTCGTTAGTTTCTTCTAAAGCTCCAGTCAAAAGATATTCTTCTTTAATTGGTTGTGGAGCCATTTTAGGATAAATACAAGTACTTCCTAAGAATAAAAGCTTAGTAACCTTAAAATCATGAGCCGCTTTAATAACATTATTTTGAATCATTAAATTATCATAAATAAAATCAGCTGGATATGTATTGTTAGCATGAATCCCACCAACTTTAGCAGCTGCTAAGAAAACATACTCTGGTCTTTCTTCTTCAAAAAACTTTCTAACATCATCTTGGTTAGTTAAATCAAGTTCTACATGAGTTCTAGTAATTATATTTGTAAATCCATTAGCTTCTAAATTTCTAACTATAGCTGAACCAACAAGACCTCTGTGTCCAGCAACATAAATTCTACTGTTCTTTTCCATCTCTATACTCCAATCTCAGACAACAATATATCTCCAATTTTCTTGTAGTCATTTTTTAAATCATATCTATTAAATTTAGGATTGAAATCCTCTAATTTTTTTAAAATATCTTCTAAGTTAAAATCAACTTCTATAGCTAGCTTCTTATTTTTAAGCATACAAATAGTATTTCTATCTTCCGCAACATTATCTCTAGATAATAAAACAATCTTCTTTTTAGCAAGTAAAGCTTCAGATACAGTTCCCCATCCGGCTTTAGTTATAACAAAATCACTAGCCATTAAATAATCTTGAGTATTAGTTGTTTCCTTATCTAAATAATGAACATTATTACCTCTTAAGCGTATACCATCAGTTGCAATAAAATCATAATTTAAATTACTGACATCCATCTCTTGTTTTAACTCAACAGATCTACCAACACTTAAATAAACTATTGGTCTTTTAAAGCTATTTTTTATTTTATCAACTTTTACTAAATCAAAATCTCTAAAACAAAGAGATACCTCTTCATACTCTTTTATATACTCTTTCATTTCATCCATATAAAGTTCATAAAATAAAGCTTTATCCGCCAATTTATAACACTCTATATACTCATTATAAATTTCAACCCAAGTAAAATTTGAAATTAAAATACTAGGTATATTTAATTTTTTACTACATTTAAAAATCCAAGGCACAATATCACTAACAATCAAATTTACATTATAATAATGTAGAAACTCAATTTCTTTAGAAAATTTTTCCTCAAAGTTTTGAATATATTCTTCCACTTTTTCTGTTAATTTTTCTGTATCTATATCTAAACTATTTTCTCGTAAAATAAGTCCTACATCCATAAGATCAAAGAAATATCTAACTCTACCACTAAAATCTCCAACTAAGTCTCTAATAAATTGTCCTTGATTTTTACCAGTTTTAATAATTATCCTAATATCTTTAGTAGCCTCAAGAATATACCTAATAATAGGTATATTCCTTGAATCATGTCCAAATCCATGATCTGAAATGAAGAAAGCAATAGTCTTTCCTTTTATCATATTACTTAGTAACTGCTGCTTCTAAATCAGCTTATCTTTGTGCTACAAATTCCTTTGAACCTATTCCAGCTAAAGCTTTCATATCAGCATCAACCATCATAGAAACTAATCCTTTAAAGCTTACTTTTCTTTCCCATCCTAATTCTTTTTCAGCCTTAGTTGCATCTCCCCATAATAATTCAACTTCTGCTGGTCTGAAGTATCTTGGATTAACATCTACTAATAATCTACCAGTAGCTTTATCATATCCTTTTTCATCTACTCCAGTTCCTTTCCATTCAATTTCAATTCCAACTTCAGCAAATGCTAATTCAACGAATTCTCTTACTGTATGAGTTTCATTAGTTGCTAAAACATAGTCTTGAGGTTTTTCTTGTTGAAGAATTAACCACATTCCGTATACGTAATCTCCTGCAAATCCCCAGTCTCTCTTAGCATCTAAGTTTCCTAAAGATAATTTTTCTTGCTTTCCAGCCATTATATTTGCAACTGCCATTGTAATCTTTCTAGTAACGAAAGTTTCACCTCTTCTTGGTGATTCATGGTTAAATAATACTCCATTACAAGCAAACATATCATAAGATTCTCTATAATTTACAGTTATCCAATAAGAATAAAGTTTAGCAACTCCATATGGACTCTTTGGATAGAATGGAGTTTTTTCACTTTGTGGTGCAGTTTCTGGAAGTCCTCCAAATAATTCCGATGTTGAAGCTTGATAGAACTTACACTTAACCCCAGTTTCTCTTATTGCATCTAATAATCTTAAAGTCCCAACTCCCGTAGTTTCAGCTGTATATTCTGGAACTTCAAAAGATACTGCAACATGAGATTGTGCTGCTAAATTGTATATTTCTGTTGGTTGTATTTTTTCTATTAATCTATTTAAGTTTGAAGAGTCAGTTAAATCTCCGTAATGTAAGAATAAACACTTTCCTCCTATTTCAGGATTTTCAAAAAGGTGATCTATTCTTGTAGTACTTATAGTTGAATGTCTTCTAACTATACCGTGTACTTCATATCCTTTTTCTAATAATAATTCTGCTAAGTATGAACCATCTTGTCCACTTATACCTGTAATTAAAGCTACTTTTTTCATTAATATTTCCTCCAAATGTTTTATATAATAAATTTATTTTAAACTATACTTTTTAACTCCTTAACATTAGCTACATTAGACTTACATCCAACTAATATCTTCCCATCATTTTCAATAATATATATATCACTTAAACCCTCAACAACAATGCTATGACTAGAAGATATAATTAAATTATTTCTTCCATCAACAGCCTTAGTTTTACCAACATACACATTCCCAAAGCTGTCCTTTTCTCTATATCTATCTAGTGCTTCCCAGCTTCCAACATCATCCCATCCAAAATCACTAGGAATAACATAGATATCATCAGATTTTTCCATAACAGCATAGTCAATAGAAATGGCTTCTGTTTCCTGATATTGAGCCTTAATTAAATACTTAAGCCATCTTTCATCAATTTCTTCAATATCTTTTAAAGCATTATATGTATCTGATGAATACTTATTTATTTGTTCTAAGATATTCTTAGCGCTCCATATAAACATTCCACCATTCCAAAGATAAGAACCATCTGCTAAATATTCTTCAGCCGTTTCTTTATCAGGCTTTTCAACAAAGGCATCAACCTTAATAACTTCATGAGAATTTAAACTATGCTTCTCTTCACCATATTTAATATATCCATATCCTGTTTCTGCTCTACTTGGCTTCATACCTAAAGTAATAATTGCATTCTCATTAACCTTAACAAATTCATCTGCATCATTTACAATACTTCTAAATTCATCTTCATCTTTAATAAGATGATCTGAAGGTAATACTACCATTGTTGCATCTTCATAATACTTTTTAATAACAAAAGCTGATAAAGCAATACATGGAGCCGTATTCCTTCCTTCTGGTTCAACTATAATATTTCGCTCTGATAATTCTGGAAGTTGTTCTTTAACTAAGTCAACATACATCTTACTAGTACAAACAAATATTCTTTCTATAGGAATAATAGGCTTAATTCTATTTACTGTCATTTGTATCATAGTTTCCTCACCTATTAACTTTAAAAATTGCTTTGGTTTTTCTTCAGTAGAAAGTGGCCAGAATCTTGTTCCTTTTCCACCTGCCATAATTAATGCAGTTAACATAATACTACCTCCTAATTAATCCCTATTAAATAAATCCCTAGTATAAATCTTTTCCTGTACATCAAATAATTCTTTATCTAACCTATTTGATACAATAATATCAGATATTTTCTTAAATTCATCTAAATCTCTAACAACCCTAGAATTAAAAAAACTATCTTCCTTAAGAACCGGTTCATATGCAACTACTTCATTATTTTGAGCTAATAAAATTGCATTAGATAACCCCACATATCCTGTACCCGCTACTGCTATTTTCATTTTTAATTTCCCCTTTACTGAAAAATTATATACATTAAATTTATCATTCTTCATTCATTTTATATTTTTTTTAACCTTTAAGAATTGAAGTTTTCCACTAATGTGCATTTTTATCCCCAAATAATACAAATACCGTTTTAAATATTAACTTAATATCAATCCAAATATTTCTTTCCTCAACATACTTAATATCAAGTTTCATCCAATCTTCAAAATCAATATTATTTCTTCCACTAACTTGCCAATAACAAGTTAATCCTGGACGTACAGTTAATCTTTTAAACATCCAATTGTCAAATTGTTCAACTTCCTTAGGTAAACTTGGTCTTGGTCCTACTAAACTCATATCTCCTTTTAGAACATTCCAAAGCTGTGGAAGTTCATCAATAGAAGTTTTTCTAATAAACTTTCCAACCTTAGTAATTCTAGGATCATCTTTAATTTTAAACATAGGACCTGACATTTCATTTTTATCTTCTAAATTTTCTTTAAGTTCTTCTGCATTTACAACCATAGATCTAAATTTATACATTTCAAATAGTTCACCATTTTTTCCAACTCTTTTTTGTGAAAAAAATATCGGTCCCTTAGAATTAACTTTAACTGCACAAGCAACAATAGCTATTATTGGACTCAATAAAATTAATCCTAATCCAGCACCTATAATATCAATTATCCTTTTACAAATTTCATAAACTCTAAGATTTTGTTTATTTTCAAACTTTAATTCCATCCCTTCCACTTTAATTCCCCATTTCTATATACAAATTTAACCCCTTCACATACAGTTATTAAAAAATATTATTCTTCTCCATAATAGTAATAATATTTATTTTTACTACTATCAACTGCATGAAGAACTGTTCCAATAATATTTGCATTTACCTTTTTTAAAGTATTCACTGTGTCATGAATATCCTCTTTTTTAGTAACTCCAGCTCTAACAACAATAATTGTTCCATCAACTTTTGTTGATAATATTTGTGCATCAGCAACTGCTTGTACTGGTGGAGTATCTAAAATTATATAATCAAAATGCTCCTTCATTTCTTCTAAAAATGCACTCATTGCTTTTGACCCTAACATTTCAGCTGGATTTGGAGGTACCTTTCCTGCAGTTATAATACTTAAATTTTTATTATACATATGAGCTACATCCATAACCTTTTTTCTTTGAAGTAATATATCTGCAATTCCATATGTATTAGTAACTCTAAAATTTTTATGCATTGAGGGTTTTCTCATATCACAATCAACTAATAAAACTCTTGATTCACCTTCTGCTAAAGTTAATGCTAAGTTTCCAGAAGTAGTTGATTTTCCTTCACCTGGATTAGAACTTGTTATTACTATAGTTTTATATTCCTTATCAAAAGAAGAATATTGAATATTAGTTTTTAAACTTCTATAAGCTTCCGCTGCTATAGATTTTGGATTTTTTTGAACTATAAACATTGTTTTCCCCCTATAATATATCAACATCTGGAATTACTCCAAGTACTGGTATATCTAATTCCTTTTCAAGCTGTTCTTTATTTTTATATGTATTATCTAAGTATTCTAATAAGAAAACTAAGCCAAGACTTACCATTAAGCCTAATAAAAATGCTATTGCAATATTCATTTTTTTATTTGGACTTACTGGATTTTCTGGAAATTCAACTTCTTCAATTACTCTTACATTACCATTAGGAACAAGTTCCTTAGATGTAATAATAAATTGTTCTGTTATATTTTTTAATACATCAACTGCTTCTTGTTGATTTTTACTTTTATATTTAATTTGAAGAATTTGAGTATCTGTAACTGGAGTTACAGTTAATGCTCCAACAACCTTACTTGGTTCTAATTCATAATTTAAAGAATTTATTGCTCTTCCAACTAAATCTTTTGTTTTTATAGCTTGAGCATAAGTTTGTAATAATTTTTGATACATTTGAATATCATTTGTATTATATACTGTATCTTCACTTTCTTCTTTACCAATAAACAACTTAGTACTTGTTTCATATACTGGCTTAATTACAAAAAAGCTTAAAATACCTGATATTAAAGTAGCACTTAAAGTAATTGCTACAATCATTATCCAACGCTTTTTTATTGCTTCAAAAATTTCCGACAAACTAATTACTTGTTCTTCCATTTCATTCATTAAATATACACTCCTTTTTAATGATAAGTAATTTAATAACTATTTAATTATTTTTATCACATATTTATTAATCAATTTTAGGAATAACTCCTATAACAGTTAAGCCTATTTCCTCTTCTAAGGATTTTTGATTTTTATATGTGTTATTTAAATACATTACTCCTATTATTCCACCTATTCCTACTATTAATCCTAATATTAACCCAAATCCAATAATTGTTAATTTTTTATTCATTAACTGATTTAAATTAACATGAACTTGCTCTAAAATTGTTATATTAACATTTGGATATAATTCTTTAGAATAACTAATTAAATTTTCTGTTATAGAATACAATAAATCATAACTTTGCTGTGGATTTAAACTTTTATACTTTATTTCAATAATTTGAGTATTTGCAATTGGATTAACAGTTAAGTTTTCCATCAATAAGTCATAATTTATATTTTCATATTTATCTTGTAAATAATTCATTTTAGAATCTTTTATTGATTCATTAATAAGTTTTTTACTTTTTATAACTTCAGAATAAGTAGTAATTAATCTTTGATATAAATTAATTTCTTCATTATTATAAGTTTCTGTTATATTTTTAAACTTTTGTTTACCAATAAATATTTTTACATTAGCTTCATATTCTTTATTTATAAAAAATATATTATAAATACTTGAAATTAATAAAAAAGACAAAACAATTAAGACAACATTCTTCCATTTATCTTTTATTCCATCTAAAACTTCCGAAATATTCTTCATTTATTTTTATATCCACCCCATAATTCTTTCTTTTTTTCTCTCCTTCGCTTCTTTCTTTTTTTCTCTCCTTCGCTTCTTTCTTTTTTTCTCTCCTTCGCATTGAAATTATATCATAAAAATTATAAAAAAAAAATCTTATTAATTTGCCAAAATTCTTTTTAATAATTTCATTACTTAGTATCTTTTAGTATTGTATTTATTTAATTTAACTTTATTGTTATTATATTACTTTTTTCCTCTTTAT
>OKRV01000246.1_pt1 | contig 37684 bp, 29 predicted proteins | sample 1601201 | NCBI WGS metagenome assembly OKRV01 (sample SAMEA3541540, study PRJEB24748) | human gut metagenome | biome: human gut; feature: human-associated habitat; material: faeces | place: China | collected 2012 | reverse complement strand
GACGGACGCGCACGGGTGAAGCTTCTGGAGACGCATGACCGCTGGTTTGGCGTGACCTACCGTGAGGATAAGGAGAGTGTGACGGAGTCGATCCGGGCGCTGATCCGTGAGGGCGTGTACCCGGAAAAACTGTTTTGATAATTTGAGGAACAGTTGATTCGGCTGTGCAGAGGATAACGTGAAAAACGGTACGTGAGAATAACATGATACGCATAAATCCTGCATAGGATACCATGTAAGCCTTGAATTAAGGGGGAATGGCAGTCCGATGCAGGATTTTGCATATTTTAAGAGTCTTTATCCGGCTGCATGTAAGCAGATGCAGCTTTGCGTGGAAGCGGTCTGTGATGAGCTGGAGTATGAGGGGAGTCCCATCTATGATGAATATCCGGATCGGATCTTTCTGGAAAAACTGACAAAACGGGCACTGGAAAAATGGCAGAAGGTTTATCCGGCTGGAACGGAAAGGACGGATACACTGACGACCTATATAAAGGCGGCGGACGTGGGTACCGTATCCACAGAAGAAGGAACGGCGATGGTGGAAAATTCCCTGAAAATAGATTCTCCTGGTGGAGAAAGAGAAGAGAATCTGGCGGGAACCAGCATACAGCCGCATCTTCCTGGAAATGATGTATGGTATGGACCACTTCGGGGCGAACAGAAGGGCGGAAACGCTGGATATATGGTGTGGGAGGCGGATGAGCCGAATCTGACCGCGCAGGAGCGCCGTCCATGGAGTCCGCCGCCGGGACCGCGCCCGGGAGGACCGGGAAATCCGTGGGGACCGCCGCCCCCGCCGCCGGGACCGCGCCCGGGAGGACCGGGAAATCCGTGGGGACCGCCGCCCCCGCCGCCGGGACCGCGTCCGGGGAGACCAGGAAATCCGTGGGGAGCGCCGCTTCAGGATTTTCTTCAGGTTTTATTAATGAATGAGCTGCAGGAGCGAAGACGGTGTCGGAAGTGCTGAAATGGCAATTTTCAGGTGTGAATTTTCTGAATTAAAATGCGGTAACATCCAGGTGTGACAACGAATTTTACCGATTTGGAAAAAGAACAATCGGGTTACTGGGCACGTATGCGTGAACAGTAACACAATCGGAGTTCTTACGAATCATAGAAATTCTGGAATTTGAAGCCTGCTTGTGTTATACTGAAACAAAGGCTGCCGCCGGGACAGATGGGTGCCTGCGGCAGTTTTTGGCGTGCATGACAAAACGGAAACAGTTCGGCGGGTAGATTTTCCTGTACCTGTGAAGATACGGAACTGGTATGGTGGAGAGATAAAAGGAATTGATTTGATAGATGAAGAAAAACCTGAAAAAGATACTGATTTTACTGATCTTATTTGTGCTGGCAGTAGCCGGTTATTTTACCTGGTCCTGGATGCAGTTGCGGGAGGATGGGGCGGTCTATACTTCGATTGAGGACGCGAACCTTCCAGTCGCTTATGTGAATATTCTGGGGCGGCGGATGAACGAGCTGGACGGTTTCGTGGAGGACAGCCAGAAAGCGGCTGGACGCGGGGATTTGACGCTGCTTCCGGCAGACCGGAAACTGTCGGTGACGATCGACAAGCTGGACTCCCAGATTACGGGGATGCAGTATGAGATCCGCAGTCTGGACGGCGAACGTCTGGTAGAACGTACAACGCTTGACCACTGGGAACAGTCAGGGGAAGAGGTTTCTGCGGAGCTTCCGATCCAGAACCTTCTGACGGAGGAAAGCGAATACCGCTTAACGATTGCGATCACGACGGAAAAGCACCCGGCGATCTATTTTTACACGCGCGTGATGTGGCAGCAGGAGAGCCGTGTGCAGGAGATGGTCGATCTGGCGGTGTCCTTTTCTGAAAAGACGTTTGATTATGATTCAGCGAGGGAGCTGACGACCTATCTGGAGACGGATCCGAATGCGGACAACAGTTCGTTGGGACATGTGACGTTAAAAAGCGATTTCAGCCAGCTGACCTGGAAAGGGCTTTCGATGGAGCGGGTCAGCGAACCGGAAATTCATCTGCGGGAGCTGCAGGGCATCATTGGGACGATCGATTTAAAGTATGTTGTAAGTGAGATGAAGGATGGCAAGGCGGCTGCTTATTACGATGTGATCGAGAGCTTCACGATGAAGCTGGGCGCACAGCGCATCTACATGATGAATTATGACCGCCGCGCGGACCAGATTTTTACGGGGGAGAGCAGCGCCTATTCTGGTGACCGGATTCAGCTGGGGGTTTCGGATGCGGAGGATCTGCAGTCGATGCAGGATGAAGCGGGGAAATACCGTGCCTTTGTGGCAAACCGGGCGCTCTGGATTTATGATACAGGAAAAAAAGAGAGCACAAAGGTATTTGCGTTCCGCAAGAGCGAGAATGATACGAGGGTCAATTATGATACCTACGGAATCAAGATTCTGGATGTGAGCGAGGCAGGCCAGATTGATTTTGCCGTGTACGGCTATATGAGCCGCGGTAACCACGAGGGAACGACGGGAATCGCGCTGTACCGCTATGAGACTGCGGGAAATGCCCTGACAGAGCGGCTGTATCTGCCGGCATCGACCGATTACGGCAACCTGCGCCAGGATATCAACCAGCTGTGCTACTTAAGCGGCGGGCAGACGCTGTATGTGCTGATGAACCATGCGGTTTACAGTGTCGATCTGACGGGAAAAGAGTACATGGTGGTGGCAGATGGCCTGACGGAGGAAAATTTTGCAGTCAGCACGGATGCCTCCCGGATTGCATGGCAGGATGGGGCGGATATTTACCGTTCGACCAAGCTGCATGTCATGAATCTGGAGACAGGCAAGAAGGATGAGATTTCCTTCCCGGATCAGACCGTGATCCGGCTGATCGGATTTGTCGGAACAGACTTAGTCTACGGGCTTGCCCATCCGAACGAGCAGCTTACGATGGATGGACGCGTGACGGGGCTTCCGCTGTATGCGGTCGAGATCGTCGGCAGCAATATGGAGATGGAGACCCGCTATGAGAAGCCGGGTGTCAACCTGGTGGATGTGCGGATTCAGGACAGCCGGGTTCATCTGTCACGGATGCGCCAGATAGGAAGCGGCTATCAGCCGATGGACGAGGACACGCTGGTCTGTAATGAGGAAGTGTCGAAAGATCCACTGGATGGAATCGCTACGTTAAATGACAGTGCAAAGGGGCGTCTCTACTGCGTCAAGCTGGATGCAGGCAAGACGGCACGGAGCACGAAGGTGCATGTTCCGAAGCAGGTGGCAGCAGAAGAAAATGATGTGATTGTGCTTCAGAACAATGGCGCGGCTGCACAGCGGATTTACAGTGCCTACAGCGAGGGACGCCTGAAAGGCTCATATGCGGAATTTTCCAGCGCGGTGCAGGCAGCTTACGATGGCATGGGACTCGTAACGGATGAAAATGACCGGGTTGTCTGGGTGAGAGCAAACCGGAGCGACGCGAAGACGATCCGCGACGTCCAGAATATGGCGGGAACCGTCAGCCGCTATCTGTCGGATATGGCGGACGGAAAGACGACCTCCTCGGATGGCACAGAGTTAATCGACGCACGCGGGCTGACGCTGAACCAGATTCTCTACTTTGTCTACGCGGGCATGCCGGTGGTGGCATATCTGGGAGACGGAAGCTATGGTTTGATCTGTGGATACGACGCGTACAACATCTCCTGTCTCTGGTATCCGGGCACGGAATTTGCCTACACGGATAAGATGGGACTCAACGATGCAGCGGCATTTTTCGAGGGAAACGGAGGCAATGATTTCATTTGTTTCCTTGCCAATTAAGGGAAAAACGGAAATTACTGTTCACGGGTAGGCACTTTTGGAACCGAAAGTGCCGTAAGAAAACGTGGTGGCAGCAGGAATTTGCAGTATTAAAATGCGAAGCCACGGCAAATTCCATTACTGGGCACATATGCGTAAACAGTAATAAACGGAAAGCCAGTGCTTTACAAATTGAGATGTTATGATATAATCATGTAGATAACATGATATAAATTTAAGAAAATATTAAAGATTTGAGGCGCCGTCTGGCGCGTGTAAGTATCGTAAGATAATAGATTTTGAGGTGCAGAATGGAACAATTTATTATGAAGGGCGGAAATCCGCTGGTAGGCGAAGTGACTATCAGCGGAGCGAAGAATGCGGCGCTGGGAATCTTGGCGGCATCGATTCTGACGGACGAGGATGTTTTAATAGAAAATCTGCCGGACGTGCGTGATATCAACGTGTTTCTGGAGGCTGTTTCGGAGATTGGCGCGATGGTAGACCGGATTGACCGGCACACTGTCCGCATCAATGCGAAGGGGATTCATGCGATCCATGTGGATGACGAGTACATCCGCCGGATCCGAGCTTCCTACTATTTTATTGGCGCCCTGCTTGGCAAGTACAAAAGCGCACAGGTTCCGCTTCCGGGCGGATGCAACATCGGCAGCCGTCCGATCGACCAGCATTTAAAGGGCTTCCGTGCCCTCGGTGCGAAGGTACAGGTGGAAAATGGCGCGGTGCTCGCACATGCGATTGATTTAGTTGGTACCCATATTTATCTGGATATGGTGTCGGTCGGCGCGACGATCAATATCATGATGGCAGCGACGCTGGCAGAGGGCGAGACGATCATCGAGAATCCGGCGAAAGAACCACATGTCGTCGATGTGGCGAACTTCTTAAACAGCATGGGAGCCAATGTCAAGGGTGCCGGAACCGACGTGATCCGCATCCGCGGCGTCCACAAGCTGCATGGAACCGAATATTCGATCATCCCGGACCAGATCGAGGCAGGTACATTTATGTGTGCGGCAGCGATCACCCGCGGCGACGTGATGGTACAGAATGTCATTCCGAAGCATCTGGAAGCAATTTCTGCGAAGCTTATCGAGATGGGCTGTGAGGTGACGGAGTTTGATGAGGCGGTTCGTGTTGTGGGACGCCCGAGTCATGTGCATACCGATATCAAGACACTTCCGTATCCGGGATTTCCGACTGATATGCAGCCGCAGATCACTGTGACACTGGCACTGGCAGAGGGAACCAGTGTAGTGACTGAGAGTATTTTTGAAAACCGTTTTAAATATGTGGACGAACTTGCCCGCATGGGTGGACGCATCAAGGTAGAGGGCAATACCGCGATCATTACCGGCGTGAAGAAGCTGACCGGAGCACAGGTGGAGGCACCAGATCTGCGCGCAGGCGCTGCCCTGGTCATTGCGGGGCTGGCAGCGGAAGGATATACGACTGTCGATGAGATCGGTTATATCCAGAGAGGCTATGAGCATTTTGAGAAGAAGCTGCAGGGACTTGGCGCGGTGATCGAGAAAGTCGATTCTGAGAAAGAGGCGCAGAAGTTCAGACTCAAAGTGGGCTGATAAAAAAGAATGCGGTGTCACATATTGCTTGACAGACACCGCGGAGTATGTTATCGTACTGTTGAAACTTTTAACAATTAAAAAGTTCGTATATATCCCTTATTCAGAGTGATGGAGATACAAAGGATCTATGAAGTCACGGCAACCCCGTTACATGGGACTGAAAATTGGTCTCAGCAGGGAACGGAAGGTGCCAGCCTGAGCGAGGAACCGGGAGATCGGTTTATCGAGCAATAAGAGGATTTGATCGAGATAATCAAGTCCGTGTTGCTGCGGACTTTTTTTATGTCTTACGACAAACTTATCAAAGGAGGAAATATGGAGAGATTACTTTTTACATCTGAATCAGTAACCGAAGGACATCCGGATAAAATGTGTGATCAGATTTCCGATGCGATTCTGGACGCGCTCTTAGAGCAGGATCCGATGAGCCGTGTGGCTTGTGAGACGGCGACGACAACCGGTCTGGTTATGGTTATGGGCGAGATCACAACGAAAGGCTATGTGGATATCCAGAAGGTAGTCCGCAATACCGTCCGTGAGATCGGTTATGACCGTGCGAAATACGGTTTTGACTGTGATACCTGCGGCGTGATCGTGGCACTGGACGAGCAGTCCCCGGATATCGCGATGGGAGTTGATAAAGCGCTGGAAGCAAAAGAGAACAAGATGACCGACGAGGAGCTGGAGGCAATCGGTGCCGGCGATCAGGGTATGATGTTTGGTTATGCGACCAACGAAACGGATGAATATATGCCATATCCGATTTATCTGGCACACAAACTGGCACGCCAGCTGACCAAGGTCCGCAAAGACGGAACCCTGCGCTACCTGCGCCCGGACGGCAAGACACAGGTAACCGTAGAGTACGATGAGAACGGCAAACCATCCCGTCTGGATGCAGTGGTTCTTTCCACCCAGCATGACGAGGAAGTAACCCAGGAGCAGATCCATAAGGATATTAAAAAATATGTATTTGACGAGATTCTGCCGGCAGAGATGGTTGATGAGAATACAAAATTCTTTATCAATCCGACCGGACGTTTCGTTATCGGCGGTCCGCATGGAGACAGCGGTCTGACCGGACGTAAGATCATTGTGGACACCTACGGCGGCATGGCTCGTCACGGCGGCGGCGCATTCTCCGGAAAAGACTGCACAAAAGTGGATCGTTCTGCTGCATACGCAGCCCGCTATGTTGCGAAAAACATCGTAGCAGCTGGACTGGCAGACAGATGTGAGATTCAGCTTTCCTATGCGATCGGTGTTGCACAGCCGACCTCCATCATGGTAGATACATTCGGAACCAGCAAGTTGCGTGAGGATCAGCTGGTTGAGATGATCCGCAAGCACTTTGACCTGCGTCCGGCTGGCATCATCAAGATGCTTGACCTGCGCCGCCCGATCTACAAACAGACGGCTGCATACGGACATTTCGGCCGCGACGATCTGGATCTTCCGTGGGAGAAGCTGGATAAGGTGGATGAATTAAAGGCGTATCTGTAAGAGTAGGAAACGCTGCTGGGATATCTGCCCGTAAAAAATCATAAGATCAGAACGAGGGGGCTGCCGCTTTTGCGGCAGTCTCTTTTATTATACAAAAAGGCACATGCTTTTTTATTTATAATACTTTTAGAGACGTAATCTGCAAAATATGATACACTATTTGTGGAAGATATCAGGAGCAAAAGCGCAGAAGTCCGACGCAGTTTTGCGGGAGGATTTTTGTAGGGGCAATCTGGTATCAGACCGGGCAATGACTGGAGGAAATAGGATGAAGATACGCACACGTCTGGCGATTGCTTTTGTGACGATTACGGTCGTTCCGATTGTGCTCATATTTGTGGCGGCGTTCGGACTCGTAAACTATCAGGAGCATCTGTTTCAGAAAACATACGGGCTGTCGGAGCAGATCGATCTGCTCTCCGGCAATCAGACACAGGTGTTTAACCGGCTGACGCAGGGAATCCAGGAGGAGATCCGCGAGGCAGTCGGGGAAAATACAGATTTATTTGAAGAACCGGCTTATTTGAACAAGGTCAATGAAGAACTGCGCGATAAATATTCGTATCTGGTCATCCGCAAGGGCAAGAACATCACATTCTGCGGAAGCGAGGATGGACGCGAGCTCTGCGAACGGCTGGCGCCGTACGGTGATCAGGGAAGTATGGCAGGCAGTATTTACATGGATGGCGAGGAACAGCATCTGGTCAAACAGATCGATTTCCGGTTTTCAGATGATTCACAGGGCAGTGTGTTCATCGTGACGAACGTCGGGGATTATGTGCCGGAGATCAAGGCGCTGCTCGGAGAGATGCTGCTTCTCGGCGTGCTGATCATCAGTTTTATGGGCGGTCTGCTGATCATGTGGATCTACCGTTCTCTGCTGCGTCCGCTGCACAAGCTGCAGGAGGCGACCAAGCAGATCCGGGATGGAAATCTGGACTTTACGCTCGATGTGGATGATGAAGATGAGATCGGAATGCTCTGCCAGGATTTCGAGGAGATGCGTCTGCGTCTCAAGGAATCGCAGGAAGAAAAACTCCAGTACGACAAGGAGAGCAAAGAGCTGATCAGCAATATTTCCCATGATCTGAAGACTCCGATCACGGCGATCAAGGGGTATGTGGAAGGCATTCAGGATGGCGTGGCTTCTTCACCTGAGAAATTGAATAAATATATTCGGACGATTTATAATAAAGCAAACGATATGGATCGACTGATTGACGAGCTGACGTTCTATTCGAAGATTGATACGAACAAGATTCCGTACAACTTTTCAAAGATCAATGTGGCGGAGTATTTTGGTGATTGTGTTGAGGAAGTTGGTCTGGATATGGAGACGCGCGGCATCGAGCTGGGATATTTCAACTATGTGGACGAGGATGTGGTCGTGATCGCGGACGCGGAGCAGATGAAGCGAGTGATCAACAACATTATCGGAAATTCGCTCAAATATCTGGACAAGAAAAAGGGTATTTTAAATATCCGCATCAAGGATGACGGCGATTTTATCCAGGTCATCATCGAGGACAACGGAAAGGGAATCGCGGCGAAAGATCTGCCGTATATTTTCGATCGTTTCTACCGGACGGATTCGTCGAGAAATTCGTCCAAGGGCGGCAGCGGCATCGGGCTTTCGATCGTAAAGAAGATTATCGAAGATCACGGCGGACGCATCTGGGCGACCAGCAAGGAAGGCATCGGAACGGAGATCCATTTCGTTTTGCGCAAGTATGTCGGGGCATAGTGATTTGAAGTTTGGTCGTTTAAATAAAAACAGCAGGAGGAATTCACAGATGAGCAGAATATTAATCGTAGAAGACGAGGAGAGTATTGCAGAGCTGGAAAAAGACTATCTGGAGCTTTCTGGTTTTGAGGTTGAGATAGAAAATAATGGAGAAACGGGACTGAAACGCGGCATGGAGGAAGATTTTGACCTTCTGATTCTTGATCTGATGCTACCAGGGGTCGATGGCTTCGAGATCTGCAAGAAGATCCGGGAAGTAAAAAACACACCGATCATCATGGTATCTGCGAAAAAGGACGATATTGACAAGATCCGCGGTCTGGGACTGGGCGCGGACGATTATATCACGAAACCATTCAGTCCGAGCGAGATGGTGGCGCGTGTCAAGGCGCATCTGGCGCGTTATGAGCGCCTGATCGGCAGCGGTATGCCGGAAAACGAGATCATCGAGATCCGGGGACTCAAGATTGATAAGACTGCCCGCCGCGTTTACATCAACGGCGAGGAGAAGAACTTCACGACGAAGGAATTTGACCTGCTGACCTTTTTAGCACAGAACCCGAACCATGTATTTACCAAGGAAGAACTCTTCCGCGAGATCTGGGATATGGAGTCGTTGGGAGATATCGCGACGGTTACCGTGCATATTAAGAAGATCCGTGAGAAGATCGAGTTCAACACGGCGAAACCGCAGTATATTGAGACGATATGGGGTGTTGGATACCGGTTTAAAGTCTGATGACTGGGTAAGCCACATAAAAACGACCCTTGGGAAACGCAAACAGGAGCGCTTTCCAAGGGCCGTTTTATATTTCATAGGAAATTGCGTCCTATGAAATATAAAATGCTCCGCGAGGATGCGCACTCGCGCGAAGCAGAAACATGTCGCAAGCGACCGCGCGAGACGCCCGAATGTGCCAAGGCACATTCTTTTTTATTCCAACAGGATTTGGTTTGCCCGCTTCAGATCGTTTTCGTCCGGGATACGGATGCCGGACAGGGAATAGGGAATGCCGAGCGTTTCCCATTTATAGATGCCGAGCGTGTGGTATGGGAGAATTTCTACCTTTTCCACATTTGAAAGTGTGTCCAGAAATGCACGGATTCCATGCAGGTTGGCTGGATCATCGGTAATGCCGGGGACTAAAACATGCCGGACCCACATGGGCTTATGAATCTGGTCTAAAAACCGGGCAAAGGAAAGAATGGATTCGTTGGAGTGCCCAGTCAGAAGACGATGTTTTTCCGGATCGATGTGTTTCAGATCCAGAATAACAAGATCGGTGTGCTCTAAAAGCGTGGTCAGGTGGGAAAAGAAAGGTTCGGCGGTGGTAAATGGCTGTCCCGCGGTGTCCAGTGTGGTGTGAATGTGCTGTTCTTTGGCAAGCTGGAAAAGTTCACATAAAAAGTCAGCTTGAAGGAGCGGTTCTCCGCCGCTGACGGTGATGCCGCCGCCCCCGCGCCAGTAACTCCGGTAGCGGAGTGCCTGGCGAAGAAGTGCTTCCGGGGTGATTTCCTGCGAACCGGTGTGTTTGGATGGGCAAGAAACGCCTTTGGAAAGAGCGGATGTGCCGGAAGTGTGGGTGGAGACGTCCGGGAGGAAAAGTTCCTTTGGCAGTACCCATGTATCCGGATTGTGGCAGTAGCGGCAGCGCATGAGACAGCCCTGCATGAATACCACGAAGCGGACACCGGGACCGTCTACGGAGCCGAAGGTATCGATGGAATGAATATAACCGGTATGCATCGTTACAGCACCTCGTGGCAGGTGCGGGCGATCACGTCGAGCTGCTGTTCTCTGGTCAGATTGATAAATTTAACGGCATATCCGGAAACACGGATGGTGAAGTTGGCATATTCCGGTTTTTCCGGGTGTTCCATCGCGTCTTTCAGTTTTTCGATTCCAAAGACATTTACATTTAAATGATGCGCGCCCTGATCAAAATATCCGTCCAGGACGTGAACCAGGTTGTTTTTCCGCTCTGTCTCGGAGTGACCGAGCGCCCCCGGTGCAATCGTTTCTGTGTTGGAGATGCCGTCGAGCGCATATTCATATGGAAGCTTTGCGACCGAGTTTAAAGAAGCGAGCAGACCGTTCTGCTCTGCGCCGTAGGAAGGAGTTGCGCCCGGGGCAAACGGGGTGAATGCCGGCCGTCCGTCCGGAAGTGCGCCGGTTGCCTTGCCATATACAACATTGGAGGTGATCGTGAGGATGGAGGTGGTTGCCTCGGAATTCCGGTAGGTGTGGTATTTTTTTACTTTATGTAAAAAGGTTTTTAACAGCCATACGGCAATCTCGTCGGCGCGGTCGTCATCATTTCCGTAGCGTGGGAAATCGCCCTCTGTCTCAAACTTGCGGGCGATGCCGTATTCATCACGGATGACCTTCACTTTTGCATACCGGATCGCGGAGAGAGAATCGACCACGTGGGAGAAACCGGCGATTCCGGTGGCAAAGGTACGCCGGACATCCGTGTCGATCAACGCCATCTCAGCGGACTCATAGTAATATTTATCGTGCATATAGTGAATCAAATTGAGGATATTCACATAAATGCCCGCCAGCCAGTCCAGCATCTGATCGTATTTATGCATGACTTCCTGATAATCGAGGTATTCGGATGTGATCGGCGCATACGCCGGACCAACCTGCATCGGGCGTCCGTCTTTGGTAGTGTATTTCTCGTCTCTGCCTCCGTTGATGGCATAGAGAAGGCATTTGGCAAGATTGGCACGGGCGCCGAACAGCTGCATTTCCTTGCCTGTCTGGGTGGCGGAGACGCAGCAGCAGATGCTGTAGTCGTCCCCCCAGATCGGACGCATGACATCGTCGTTTTCATACTGGATCGAGGATGTGTTGATGGAGATTTTGGCAGCATATTTCTTAAATGCCTCTGGCAGGCGGGAAGAGTAAAGGACGGTCAGGTTTGGTTCTGGGGACGGTCCCATATTTTCCAGCGTATGTAAAAAGCGGAAATCGTTTTTCGTTACCATCGGACGCCCGTCTTGTCCCAGACCGGCAACTTCCAGCGTTGCCCAGACCGGATCGCCGGAGAAAAGTTGGTTGTAGGATGGGATCCGGGCAAATTTTACCATGCGGAATTTCATTGTCATATGGTCGATTAATTCCTGTGCCTCGGCTTCGGTCAGTGTTTTTTCTGTTAAATCCCGGTTGATGTAGATATCAAGGAAGGTGGAAACGCGTCCGACACTCATGGCGGCACCGTTCTGGGTCTTAACGGCAGCGAGGTAACCGAAGTAGAGCCACTGGACGGCTTCTTTGGCATTGGAAGCCGGACGGGAGATATCAAAACCATAGATGGCAGCCATCTCCTGAATGCCCTTTAGAGCGCGGATCTGCTCGGCGAGCTCTTCCCGCTGGCGGATGATGTCATCAAACATGGCACCATTTCCGCAGCGTTCCAGATCCTTTTTCTTTTCCTGAATTAGGAAATCGATTCCGTACAGGGCGATCCGGCGGTAGTCGCCTACGATTCGGCCGCGTCCGTAGGTATCCGGAAGCCCGGTGACAATATGGCAGTGGCGGGCGGCTTTCATTTCCGGGGTATATGCATCGAAGACGGCCTGGTTGTGGGTTTTGTGGTATTCGGTAAAGATTTTATGAAATTTTGGATTGACATGGTAGCCGTAGGTTTTGGCGGCTTCCTCCGCCATCTTGATTCCGCCGAATGGCATAAATGCCCGCTTGAGTGGTTTGTCGGTCTGAAGTCCGACGATGCGTTCCAGATCTTTAAGCTCCGGATCGATATATCCCGGACCGTAGGCGGTCAGGCTGGATACGATTTCAGTTTCGCATTCGAGCACACCGTCCTTTTCGCGCTCTTCCTTCTGAAGCTTTTGAAGGCGTTCCCAGAGCAGATGAGTGGTACTGGTCGGGGCAGCGAGAAAGCTTTCATCGCCATCATATTGCGTATAGTTGTTCTGGATGAAATCGCGGACGTTCACTTCGTCGGTCCATTTGGAGCCCAGAAAACCTCTCCAGGCCGTTTGGAAGATAGGTGTGTTTTGGAATGTTTGATACATAGCAGACATGTGTTTCCCTCCTGGTTGAAAAATTTCGATCCCAGCAGAGACAGTGAGAGTAAAAAAAAATACCCACGGTCTGTGCTGTGACGCCCAGACGGTCGGCAATTTCCAGTCATACTTCATGTGGTTGATCCACTTATCCGTCAGTTGTATGACTGCTATGTTTAAGATATACCAGAACCGAAGAGGAATGTCAAGCTATATTTGGGGGAAGAGGTAACGGTTCAAATCCGTAGCTGTTCACAGTAACAAAAAGAGTGCCGGAAAGAGTGGACATTTGGCAAATGACTTGATAAAATGAGTAAAGTTTTAGGGCAGATGGGAATGAAAAAGGGATAAAAAGTTGCTGGGCACGATGCTTGAACAGTAATGATGAAACCTGAATTTGACAGAAATGACAGAAGTGAGGAAGGAAATGCTGGAAAAATTTTGTGTCGGGCTGGTGCGGATTTTGTTGGGAGGAATTCTTTTTTTCCTGACACTGCTCAGCGCGGTTGTGACCTGCCGGGTCTATGGAGGTTCTGAGATTGTACAGTATGGAAGGGACAGTCTGTTTCTGCACCTGTTTTTTGGTGCGGGTGTGATTGGACTGACGGTGTTTTACAGGCGGAGAAAGGAACGAAAGTGCCGGAAGAACCAGTGGCTTCTTTTAGCGGCTGCTGCCTATCTTTTTTGGATTCTCCTTGTCCCGTCCTGGGGCGGTTCTGACTCCCATCAGTGTATGGCGTCCGCGCAGGGACTTCTGCAGGGCGATTTCAGCGCCTGGGAGCCGGTGGCGTATTCATATGGGACAGCGGAAGGACCGCTTGGGTATGCGTACACTTACCCGTCTCAGAACGGGCTGATTCTCTATATGGCAGTGCTGGCATTTTTTTTTGGAGATGCGGCGTATGTAGTTTTCCAGATTTTAAATATCGGATTTTTTATTCTGGGAATCGTGAGCCTGCAGCGGATGACGGTCTGGGGAAACGAAAGGTGCAGCTTGCTTTTGTGGATGGCGTGCTGTCTGCCATTTTCTTTCTATATCCTCTTCGTGTACGGCACGATGCCAGGATTTGGACTTTCGTGTCTGGCGATGGAACGTCTGGTGCGGTATGTGGAAGAGGGGCGGGGAAGAGACTTCTGGATTGGCGCGGCAGCAGTAGCGGCGGCGGTGATCCTCAAGTCGAATTATGAGATTGTGCTGGTGGCGCTGTTTTTGTATCTGGCATCCTCGGGAGTCTTTCGAAGGAAAGCACGCCTGCTGGTGGCAGCGGTGCTTCTGATTACAGTGTATGTGATTGGAAACCGGGGGATTCAAACAGGAATTTCTTCTGTGACCGGACGCACGGTATCGGACGGTGCGCCGATGATTGCCTGGGTGCAGATGGGACTGGAGGAGAGCAAACGTGGACCGGGCTGGTACAATGGCTATCAGGTAAAACTCTTTCAGAAGGCAGATGGGGATGCGGATCTGGCGGCCGCATGGGCGCAGGCAGATTTGCGGAGAACGATTTCAGATATGGCAGAGGAACCGGCGAAAGCCGCTGATTTCTTTGTTCGGAAGATCGAGTCAATCTGGGCGGAACCGACCTTTCAGAGTCTCTGGATCCAGGAGGTGGGAAATACCTCCTGGGCGGAGGGAAGCCCGCCATGGGAGCTTTTCAAGGAAGAAGGGGGTCTGAACCGGCTCTATGTTTTTGCGGCGAATCTGGTGCAGACGTTTGTGTATGCGATGGCATGTGTATGGGTGATTGCCGGGATGAGTGCCAAAGGAAGCCGAAGTAAGCATGTCCTGATGAACCGAACATGGGAAAAGAGGATAGAAGCAGAAAAGGCAGAAAAAACGGTGAAAGCTGTGAAAAAACAGGGAATGGAAACGGTCTGGGAGAGGCAGGAACGTGGAGAAACGGACAGATGGGGGATGCTGCTTCCGGGAATCGTGTTTATTGGGGGATTCCTGTTCCATCTGGTCTGGGAGGCAAAGGGGCAGTATTCGGTGGTGTATTTTATGCTGCTGCTGCCGTATGCGTATCTGGGGATGGAAAGAGTGGCGGATGTATTTTTAGATGTGACAGGTGCCGGGAAAGAATGATGTTTTGAGATAAAAAAGATACTGGGAACAGCCTGAAATAAGCCGTTTTCAGTATCTTTTTTATGGTTTAAAAGAGCTATGATTTCTAAAAATCCATTAAAAATTGCAATGATAAATCCGCTCCGCCGCCTGATAGAACACAGTTTCCCAGTATTTTTCCGGAATCAGCCGTTTCGTAATTTCGATGTAATCTTCATAGTTGGCGAGCGGCCAGTCGGTGCCGAACATGAGCTTATCATAGTCGCGGATGTAGGCAAGCCAGATTTTCAGGGTGCTGATATACCCGCTCTGCTCTTCCAGAAACTCCGGAATGTCAAATTTGCCCTCTAAAAGCCCAGAGAGGTCGGCGGCGACATTTTCATTTTTCTCGACAACGGCGGCGGCATCCATCAGCCACGGGTTGCCGAAGTGGCACATGACGAACTGGACATCCGGATGGCGGACGGCGGCTTCATCGAGGGTCAGCGGATGGCTGTATTTGATGAATGCTTTGGAACCGGCGGTCTGTCCGGTGTGGATGGCAACCGGCTTTTTATACGCCTTGGCGAGGTCGTAGATCGGTTCGAAGCGCTCGTCGGTAACGTAGATGGAATCATATCCCGGATAGAGTTTGATGCCGACGCAGGTATTCCGTTTTAAGTTTTCTTCGACAAGATCGCATGTCTTCTGAATCTTTTCCGGCGTCAGTTTTCGTGCTTCGACGCCGACGCAATAGCGCAGAAAATCCGGGTATGTGTGATTATCCGGGTGAACGCCGCGGTTTCCCATGACGATGCCGCCGACGATATTATATTTCTGAAAGCATTCCCGCAGATGCTCTTCATTATTGATATGACCGGCTTCGATGGCAATCTCATCGAAATGCGGGTAACCGGGACAAAAGTGCAAATGTGAATCAATGATTTTCATAATGATAACAGGCGCCTGTATCAAAAACCTTTTGGAAAAAGAACGGCGCTGTCCTCCTTTCTGCTGTGATGTATGTCTGGAAGTTTTGAGAAAATCCGGTGCAACAAAACTTCGGGTGTATATAAATAAGAAATGCAGTGACAGTCCGGCAGGTTCATAGAGCATGCAGCAACTGTATGAAATCAACTGTTAGTGTAGTCCCAAATGGGGTGGATGTCAAATTTTTCTCCATCTGTTTGACATCCACACTATGATCTGGTATAGTGATAGCTATGCGTATTGCAAAGGGGCAAACTGCCTCTTTCTTTTTTTGTAAATATTCCGGAAGAATGCAAAAAAGATAACTAATATGATATATGAAATGTATCTCCGGAATGTGCAGACCGTTAATCAGACAATGAAAGGAATAGAATGGAAACAATCAGATTTGAAGATTTAGAGTTAGATGCAAAGATCATGCGTGCGATCACCGATATGGGGTTCGAGGCGGCTTCTCCGATTCAGGGACAGGCGATTCCGCTGGAACTGCAGGGACTGGATATCATCGGACAGGCACAGACCGGTACCGGTAAGACGGCTGCGTTTGGTATTCCGCTGTTACAGAAGATCGATCCGAAGAATAAGAAGCCGCAGGCGATCATTCTCTGCCCGACCCGTGAACTTGCCATCCAGGTATCTGAGGAGATCCGCCGCCTGGCAAAATACATGCACGGTGTCAAGGTTCTGCCGATCTACGGCGGACAGGAGATCGGACGTCAGATCCGTTCCCTCAAGGATGGTGTGCAGGTTATCATCGGTACGCCGGGGCGTGTGATGGATCACATGCGCCGCAAAACCGTCAAGATGGATCAGATCCACACGGTTGTCCTCGACGAGGCGGACGAGATGCTGAACATGGGCTTTTTAGAGGATATGGAAACCATCTTAAGCGCACTGCCGGAGGAGAGACAGACGCTGATGTTCTCAGCGACGATGCCGCAGGCGATTCAGCGGATCGCGACGAACTTCCAGAAAGATCCGCAGATTGTGCGCGTGGTCAAGAAAGAGCTGACCGTTCCGAAGGTAACCCAGTATTATTATGAAGTAAAACCGAAGAATAAGCTGGAGGTTATGTGCCGTCTGCTGGATCTCTATGATCCGAAGCTCTCAGTGGTATTTTGCAACACGAAAAAGCAGGTCGATGAGCTGGTACAGGGCTTACAGGGACGCGGCTATTTTGCAGAAGGGCTTCACGGCGATTTGAAACAGGAGCAGCGTGACCGTGTCATGCGTGCATTCCGTACCGGACGGACGGACATTCTGGTGGCAACGGATGTGGCAGCCCGCGGTATCGACGTCGATGATGTCGAGGCGGTATTCAACTATGATGTACCGCAGGATGACGAGTATTATGTACATCGCATCGGGCGTACCGGCCGTGCCGGACGCGAGGGCAAGGCGTTTAACCTCGTAGTCGGCAAAGAGGTTTACAAGCTGCGCGAGATCCAGCGCTACTGCAAGACCCGCATCATTCCGCAGGCGATTCCGTCTCTGGACGATGTGACCTCCATCAAGGCAGATAAGATTCTCGACCAGGTGGGCGAGGTGCTGCAGGACAGCGATCTGAGCAAGGTGATCGATATTGTAGAAAAACGTGTGCTGGAAGAGGACTACACGACGCTCGATCTGGCAGCAGCGCTGCTCAAAATGATGATGGGCGAAGAGGGCGAGGAGCTCTTAGAGGAGAACCGCCCGCTGCGTGAGCTGGAGGATCTCGAGGATGAGAGCCGCCGCAGCCGTGGTGGAAGAAACGGCAGAGGAAGCCGTGGCAGAAATGAGGACGTAGCGCGTCTCTTCATCAACATCGGAAAGAACCAGGGCATCCGTCCAGGCGATATCCTCGGTGCGATCGCCGGAGAATCCGGCATGCCGGGACGTATGGTCGGAAGTATTGATATGTTCGATAATTACACATTCGTCGAGGTGCCGAGAGAGCATGCGGACGTTGTACTGCAGGCGATGCGCGGTGCGAAGATCAAGGGCAAGAACGTGCATATGGAGAAGGCGAACCGGAAGTAAAGAGCATATTGAAATTATATTTGGCATATGCTATAATGCCATTAGGCGAAAAGACAAAAGTGTTCAAAGTGGCACAAAAACAAATCCCTCAGGTGCGGGCACACCTGAGGGATTTTATTCCATTTGGGCGAGGTGGCTTAAGCCTCTGGCTGACTACCTAACGATGTCCGTCCAACCACTTGCATATGTAATAGGCGATTACACTTGCCACGACGGACACAAGAAAAGACAGAAATATATTCAAAATGGCACACCCCCTTTCTGCACCTGTCTAGGGGTGGTAGCTGTATTAGTATATCATAAAGATAAAATTATAAAAAGTCATCTTTGAGATGTTTTGTTTGTCTCAAAGATGACTTTTTATCTTAATAACTTTAAAATTTGCTCTTACAGCTCCGCTGTAATAAAAATATCATAAATCGCTTTCACAGCCGCCTCGAAATCTGCGTTCTTCACGCCGATGATGATGTTGAGTTCACTGGAACCCTGGTCGATCATCTTGACGTTGATGCGGGCGTGTGCCAGGGCGGAGAAGATACGTCCGGCGGTTCCGCGGGTGGATTTCATGCCGCGGCCTACGACGGCGATGAGTGCTAAATCGGACTCAAGCTCGATGGAATCCGGCTGTACTGCGCGGTGGATGTTGGAGATAACGAACTGCTCATGCTGTTCGAATTCGGACTGGTGTACGAAGATGGTCATCGTATCGATTCCGGACGGCATATGCTCGAAGGAAATACCGCAGTCCTCGAAGACACCCAGAACTTTTCTCCCAAACCCAATTTCGGAGTTCATCATCGCTTTCTCGATGGTGACAGAGCAGAAACCAGTCTTTCCGGCGATACCGGTGATGGTGTATTTCGGCTTCCGGCAGGTATTCTCGACGATGAGTGTACCCGGATCCTCCGGCTTGTTGGTGTTGCGGATGTTGATCGGGATGCCCTCGCGGCGTACCGGGAAGATGGCATCCTCATGAAGGACGCTGGCACCCATGTAAGCCAGTTCACGCAGTTCTTTGTAGGTGATAGTCTCGATCGGAACCGGATTTTCCACGATGCGCGGGTCGGTTACCAGGAAACCGGATACATCGGTCCAGTTTTCGTAGAGGTCTGCGTGAATCGCGCGGGCTACGATGGAGCCAGTGATATCCGAACCACCGCGGGAGAAGGTGTGGATCGTGCCGTCCGGATTGGACCCGTAGAAGCCTGGGATAACGGCGCGCTCAGTGTGCGCGAGGCGTTCGGACAGCTCTTCATTGGTTTTTTCGGACAGGAATGTACCATTCTCGTCAAAGAAGATTACCTCGGCTGCATCGATGAACTCATAGCCCAGGTAATGGGACATGATGATACCGTTTAAATACTCACCGCGGGAAGCTGCGTAATCGCTGCCTTTTTTTGCGATAAAGTTTTCCTCGATGGTCTTGAACTCATAATCGAGGTTTAAATTCAACTCCAGACCGTCGATGATCTGCTCATAGCGCTCTTTGATGGCGGAGAGAAGCTTGCCGTAGCTTGCGCCGGTGGAAGTTGCCTCGTAGCAGGCATAGAGCATATCGGTTACTTTGGTGTCATTTTTATTGCGTTTGCCCGGAGCAGACGGTACAACGTAGCGTCTGGATTTATCAGCACGGATAATATCTCCGACTTTTTTGAACTGTTTTGCGCTGGCGAGGGAACTTCCGCCAAACTTTACTACTTTTTTCATGATGTTCTTTGTTCCTTCCTAAAGTAAATATTGGGTTAATTCAGTTTCTGGATCTTCGGAAAATACTGGAACAGTACCTTGGCAATCAGTTTGTCGCGCTTGACGTATTTGTGCGTCCAGCGGCGGGCGTCGTTGGAATAGTTCCGGTTGTCGCCCAGCATGAAATAGCAGCCATCCGGCACTTCGTAGTGCTGCGGTTCCTCCGGTTCCATCGGTTCATGCAGATACGGTTCGTCGAGCGGTGTATCGGAACCATTTAAGTATACCTTGCCGTCCACGATGTCGATCGTGTCGCCCGGCATACCGATGATACGTTTGACATAGTACGTTTTGATGCCTTTCGCTTCATCATCCGGATAAATGAAAATGGCGATGTCACCCCGCTGCGGATCTCCGAATTTGTAGCTTAACCGTGAGCCGATGACGCGGTCGCCAGCCATGATGGTCGTTTCCATCGAGCTGGTCGGGACTTCGCTGTTGGCGATGATGAAATGGTTGACGCAGAATGCGATAATAGCGGCGGCAACCAGAACCTGAATCCAGCTTATGACCTCGTCCTTGAGATTGAAGCCCTCCTTGCGGCTCTTGCCCTTCTTGGATTTTGCGGCATTTCCGGTACCTGAAGCGTTGTCGTTCTCTTCGGGCGTATCTTCCGAATCGTGTTCCGAAGAGTTCTGGCCCGGCTGGTTGATGCCGATTTTTCCGGCGCGGAGTTCATCGAGCATCTCATCCAGTTCCTGATCGGAACGCCCGGAGAAATGGCTTCGGGACGAAATATGGTCTCTATCTTGATCTTCCATATATATCTCCTCTCTCTGCTGTTGCTGTCTGTGTGACGTTATCTTATGGCACTTTCAGTTCCAAAGGTGTCTGCTACGGCAGTAACGTTTGTGCAACGCATGAGCAGTAATAGGCTACTGTAATATGGTAACCTTCTGCCATAATAGTGTATATGAGATGCCTTGATTTATCAAGTTTTTTCACGAAATTTCGGGAAAATTCATAAATGTTTTGAAGTGTATGATTGTATTATTGGGCGCGGGATGCTAAAATGAAGCTAAAACCAAAAACCACAAAGGAACGCAAGGGGGCGTATGTATGGATAAAACATTATACGATCTGATGGACTGGGCTGGAATTGAAGAAATTGTCTATTCGGAAGCGGCAAACCCGCACCGGATGCTGGGAGCCCATATGACGCCGGAGGGAATGCTGGTACAGGCGTTTATTCCGACGGCGCGCGATATTACGGTCAAACTTTCGGCAACCGGCAAGCAGTACCAGATGGAGATGGCGGACGAGACTGGCTTTTTTGCGGCGCTGATTCCGCGCAAGACTCTGGCGGATTATACCCTCCTTGTGTTTTATGATAATGGTACGTTAAGCGAGATACACGATCCGTATTCCTTTGCACCGCAGTTTACGGAATCGGATTTGAAGAAATTCGAGGCGGGCGTCCACTACAGCATTTATAATAAGATGGGCGCGCATCCGATGACGGTCAAAGGTGTGAGCGGCGTCTATTTTGCAGTCTGGGCGCCGGAAGCGATGCGCGTGAGTGTTGTCGGTGATTTCAACCTGTGGGATGGCAGACGCAGCCAGATGCGGCGGTTGGGAGATTCGGGCGTGTTTGAGATTTTTATCCCGGAGCTAAAAAAGGGCGCTGTTTATAAATATGAAATTAAGTTCAAGAACGGAGACCCGGCGCTGAAGGCGGATCCGTATGCGAACTATGCGGAACTTAGACCGAACACGGCATCCATCGTCTGGGATCTGGACGAATATAAATGGAACGATCAGGACTGGATGAAGAAACGGGCGGCGCTCGACACGAAGACGGCGCCGATGTCGATCTATGAGGTGCATCTCGGTTCCTGGATGCGAAAACCGACCGAGGTGGATAAGAGAGGACGCGAGATTGTCGGATCAGAGTTTTACAATTACCGTGAGATCGCGGTCAAGCTGGCGGAATATGTGAAGGAAATGGGGTATACCCATGTGGAACTTCTGCCGGTCATGGAACATCCGCTGGATGCTTCGTGGGGCTATCAGGTGACGGGATATTACGCACCGACCAGCCGCTTCGGCACACCGGATGATTTCATGTATTTTATGGATTACCTGCACGGACAGGGGATTGGCGTTATCCTTGACTGGGTTCCGGCACATTTCCCACGTGATGCATGGGGCATGGCGCAGTTTGACGGAAGCTGCCTCTATGAGCACAAGGATCCGAGACAGGGGGCGCATCCGCACTGGGGTACGCTGATCTACAACTACGGCAGACCGGGGGTTTCAAACTTCCTGATTGCGAATGCGATGTTCTGGGCGGACCGCTATCACGCGGACGGCATCCGGTTTGATGCGGTGGCGTCGATGCTGTATCTGGATTATGGCAAGAATCCGGGTGAATGGATTGCCAATATGTACGGCGGTCATGAGAATCTGGAGGCGGTCGAGTTCTTAAAGCATCTGAACTCTGTCTTCAGGGGACGCAAGGACGGCGCGATTCTGATTGCCGAGGAATCGACGGCATGGCCGAAGGTTACCGGTGACGTGAAGAACGGCGGTCTTGGCTTTGATTATAAATGGAACATGGGCTGGATGAACGATTTTCTGGGCTATATGGAGCAGGATCCATATTTCCGGTGCCACCACTACAATGAGCTGACCTTCAGCATGATTTACGCCTACAGTGAAAATTTCGTCCTCGTCTTCTCACACGACGAGGTGGTTCACGGAAAAGGTTCCCTGGTCAATAAGATGCCGGGACAGACGTTTGAGGACAAGTTTGCGAACCTGCGGGCGGCATACGGTTTTATGATGGGACATCCGGGCAAGAAACTCCTCTTCATGGGACAGGATTTCGCCCAGATGGATGAGTGGAATGAGAATGCATCGATCGAGTGGGAGCTGCTGCAGTATCCGATCCACAGCCAGATGAAGGAGTATGTGAAGGAGTTAAATCACTTTTATACCAGCCATCCGGCACTCTATCAGAAAGATTATCAGACGGAAGGCTTTGAGTGGATCAACTGCATGGATGCAGCGGACAATATCATTGCATTTCTCCGGCGCGGCGCGGATGAGACACTGCTCTTTGTCTGCAACTTTGCCCCGCAGCTGCATGAGAAGCTGACGGTCGGCGTACCGTTTAAGGGAAAATACAAAGAGATTTTCAACAGCGATGCGGAGAAGTTCGGCGGAAGCGGAAAGGTCAATCCGCGTATGAAGTCCTCGAAGGCAGAGGAATGTGATGGAAAGGAAAATTCCATCACGATCCAGCTGGCGCCGCTTGGCATCAGCGTCTTCAACTGCACGCCGACGGAGCCGGAGAAGAAAGAAAAACCGGCGAAGGCGAAAAAGACGACCCACAGCACTAAGAGTGTAAAAGAAAAGGCTGAAACCGATCTCCAGAGCATGATGGCGGATGCAGCGGCGGCATTCAATGGAAAAGCCGGGGGGACAGCTGCTGCGGCAGCAGAACGCCTGGCGGGTATTTCAGATAAGCTGGCAGAGGCGAAGGCGGGGCTTTCCTCCAAGATTATCAGTCTGTCCTCGATTGCGAGACGACAGGCGGGATTGGAAGAAGGTCTGGATAAAAAGGTGGGAAAAGAGTAAGTACAGGAAGGAATGAAATAGATGGCAACAGCGGCAGAGCTGACAGGCGAGGAGATCGCGGCGGTAGCAGAGTCACTATCGGATCCGGCAAATTTGAACGTGGATACGATGGCTGCGATCATGCACCGGATTGGCCCGGGGCTTATGGCATTGGGACAGAAGGTACTGGTGGCGCTCATCATTTTCCTGATTGGACGTAAGGTCATTTCGATGATCGAGAAGATGCTGTCCCGCTCGATGGAGCATGCCGGTATGGATGTGGGTGTGACTCGTTTCCTGCGGGCGCTGACCCAGTTTGTGATGAATGTCTTCCTGCTTTTTATGATTGCAGGGCAGCTTGGCATGGACAGCGCCTCGATTGTGGCGGTTCTTGGCGCGGCAGGTCTTGCGCTGAGTTTGGCGCTCCAGCAGAGTCTTGGAAACTTTGCGGGCGGACTCTTAATTTTAATTATGAAACCGTTCCGGGTGGGGGATTATATCATTTCCCCGTCCGGGGAGGGAAGGGTTTCGATGGTCGGGCTGGTTTACACGACTATCCTGACAACCGATAATAAAGCAATTACCATCCCGAATGGCACCCTTTCAAACTCAACCGTGACCAACGTGACGGCGATGGACAAGCGGATGCTGGAACTCAAGGTCGGTATCGCCTATGAGGCAGATATCCGGACGGCAAAGGCAGTGTTAGAGCGCGTTTACCGGGAACATCCGATGGTGAAGAAGGACGAGGACATCAAGGTATTTGTGGACAGCCTGGGCGACAGCAGCGTGGTGCTTGGTATCCGGGGCTGGGTAGAGACGTCCGATTACTGGCAGACGAGATGGGACATTCTGGAACGGATCAAGCTGTCATTTGACGAGGCGGGCATCGAAATTCCATACAACAAGATGGATGTACATTTAAAACAGTAGCAATCGTTTAAACAGTATAAGCAATATAGACAGAGGAACAACCATGATTGACAGAGCGGCAAAATTCGCAGAACAGGCGCATAAGGGCGCACACCGGAAGGGAACCAGAATTCCGTATATTGTTCATCCGCTGGAGACGGCGCTGATTGCGTCGATGCTGACGAACGATGAGGAGATACTGGCAGCGGCACTTCTGCATGATACGATCGAGGACACGGGTGTGACCTACGAGGATTTGAAACAGGAGTTTGGCACCCGGGTTGCAGATCTGGTCTTGGCGGAGAGCGAGGATAAGTCCAAAACCTGGATTGAGCGCAAGGGGCACACGCTGGAACATTTGAAAACAGCGAGTCCGGCGGAGAAGATCCTGACGATGGCGGACAAGCTGAGCAATATCCGCAGCATGGCGCGTGACTATCTGTTGGTCGGGGAGGAGCTCTGGCAGCGGTTTAATATGAAGGACAGAGAGAAACAGGCGTGGTATTACACGTCGATGATAGACCTTTTAAAGGACTTGAATGAGACACCGGAATATCAGGAATATGTGCGTCTCTGCGGCAAGGTATTTGGCGGGATCGCAGGGTGTTGTAGTTTACAAAATATATGAACGGCAGAATAAAAACAACATAGGATGACAATGAGAAACTGCAGCAGCCAGTCAGAAAGAATGGCTGTCGGAGAAGAGAAGGACGATAGGTTCTGGGATTTTGCGGAAACGGAAAGGTCATTCAGTTCAGTAAAAGGGGAAGAGACATGATTTTAAAAGATATTTGGATGGATGTAAAAGCGGTTCAGGAGCGAGATCCGGCTGCGAGAAATGCATTGGAGGTACTACTTTTATATCAGGGTGTACATGCCCTGATCTGGCACCGGGTGGCGCACTGGTTTTATGAGCACCATATGTTTTTCATTGCGCGCCTGATTTCACAGGTGGCACGTTTCTTTACATTGATTGAGATTCATCCGGGTGCACAGCTCGGACACGGTATTCTGATTGACCACGGCTGCGGCGTTGTCATCGGTGAGACGGCGGTGGTCGGTGACAACTGTACGATTTACCAGGGTGTGACGCTGGGCGGTGTCGGAACCCAGAAGGGTAAACGTCATCCGACGCTGGGAAATAATGTGACGGTCGGTTCCGGCGCAAAGATTCTCGGTTCTTTCGAGGTCGGTGATAACTGTTCCGTAGCGGCAAATGCGGTTCTGCTCCGCCCGCTCGAGGAAAATACCACGGCTGTCGGCATTCCGGCGCGTCCGGTCAAGAAGGACGGCGTGGCGCTGCCGAAGAAGCAGAAGATGATCATCGGCGAGGACGATCAGCGTATTTTAGAGCAGATCGACGCGCTCCGGAAAGAGCTTCAGGAACTTAGAGAAGAGTCGGCAAACCTGCGGAAGGAACTGGAGGCAGTTCGGGCAGGACAGGAGAAAGCCTGACACAAAATTATTCATAACACCCCTTTCGGCTGCATAAATTTCTTTGAGAGAAATGCGTGCGGTTTGGAAAGGGGCGTTTTTTATGATAGAGCTGATCAAAAAAGAGATACATATGAACCGGCAGAGGGGGACGGCGGTGTCGCAGCTGACGCTGGATGATGATTTTATTGTGCCGGATGCGCTGGATGATGCGGTGCAGATACTGCTGTCAGACGGGGAGGTTCAGATAGAAAATTCACGGATTCAGGGAGAAAAGGTGCTGATCCGGGGAAAGCTTGTGTTCCGGGTGCTGTACCGCCGGGAGTCGGGCGGGCTGCAGGCGATGGGCGGGGAGATCCCATTTGAGGAAACGGTCAATGTGCCGGAGCTTTCGGAGCGCGACTATACGCAGATCGTATGGAATATCGAAGATTTGAATATTACCATGATTCATTCGCGCAAGCTGAGCGCCAAAGCGGTGCTGACGCTTACGGTGCGGGCGGAAAGCCGCGTCGATGTGCAGGCTGCCGCGGATGTCGAGACGGATGATGCGGGGCTGCAAGTCCTGAAGAGAAGCGTTCCGGCAGCGACGCTTGCAGTGCGGCGCAAAGATATCTACCGGGTCCGGGAGGAAGTAAGCGTATCGGCAAATAAGCCGAATATTGAGACGATTCTCTGGCAGGAGATGCGTCTTCGGGATGTTTCGGTGCGCCCGTTGGATGGAAAACTGCATCTGGACGGTGAATTGTCGGTGTTCCTGATTTACAGCGGCGAGGGCGAGCACACGCCGGTTCAGTGGTTGGAGGAGAGTATTCCGTTTTCCGGTGAGGTGGAACTCTCGGAGGCGGTGGAGGAGATGATTCCGGCGGTCGGGGTCCGGATTCTTCATGCAGAGGCGGGCAAAAAGCCGGACAGCGATGGGGAGATGCGCGAAGTGGAAGTGGAGGCGGTGCTGGAGCTGGACATCCGCCTTTATAAAGAAGAATCAGTGGAACTTTTAAGCGATCTCTATTCGACCGGCTGCGAGGTCGTGAGCGAGCAGGGGGAGGTGTGCTTTGACCGGCTTTTGACGCGCAACAGCTGCAAAATGCGGGTGGGGGGAAGTGTTTCTTTTCAGAAACCGGAGCGAATTCTGCAGATTTGCCACAGCAGTGGGATTGTCCGGCTGGATGAGAGCCGCCCGTCAGAAAACGGTCTGGCGATCGAGGGAGTGTTGGAAGTCAGTCTCCTGTATCTGACGGATGATGACGCGGCGCCGGTCGGGGCAATTTCTGAGGTTCTGCCATTTTCCGGCACGGTCGAGGCGGAGGGGATCCGGGAAGACTGCGTCTGGCAGTTGAATCTGGGGCTGGAACAGCTCGGCGCGGTGATGCTGGGCGGCGGTGAGGCGGAGGTCAAGGCGCAGCTCACGGTGGAACTGCTTGTATTCCAGCCGATGCAGGAAGAGGTGGTTACATCCGTGCAGACACAGCCGTTCGATTTAAAGCGCTGGGAGCAGCAGCCAGGGATTGTGGGTTATATTGTGCAGCCGGGGGATTCTCTGTGGAAAATTGCAAAAAAATTCCACACGACGGTGGATCAGGTGCGGGAAATGAATGAAATCGACGGGGAGGAAGCCGGTGCAGGGGCGCGGCTGCTTCTGATCAAAGAGGTAACGGCGGGTAACTGTTCATAGGTAGGAATTTTAGAGAGAAAAAATCGTTTCTGTTCACGGGTGGGCACTTTTGGGACCGAAAGTGCCGTAAGAAAACGTGGTGGCAGCAGGAATTTGCCGTATTGAAATGCGAAGCCACGGCAAATTCCGTTACTGGACACGTATGCGTGTACAGTAACAAAAAATCCAGCCGGAATGGTTGCATTTGGGGGAAAACTTTATATACTATTATTGTAACGGTTCAATATCTTTACAGTTACAAGCAAAAATCCATGCAGATTTGACTTTGACAAAGGATTTTTGCCTTGTAAGCCAGGAAAACGCATCCGGCCGGTGCTTGATGATAGATCCGGGGAAGGAGTTTCCCGAACCGGGCGGTGCCCGTGCATTGCAAGGCGCGGCGCCGTTTACATAGGGCGTCCGGATGCGTTTTCCTGTGTACTGAGAAATTTTTGTCGGGAGTGCGAACCATAAAGGCAGGATGAGACATGAATTATACATATCTTTTGCGCTGCGCGGACGGAACCTTGTACTGCGGGTGGACGAACCATCTGGCAGCGCGGGTGGCGGCGCACAATGCCGGGAAAGGTGCAAAATACACGAAAACCCGCCGTCCGGTAGTGCTGGCATACTATGAAGAATATGCGACGCGCAGCGAGGCGATGCGCCGGGAGGCAGCGATCAAGAAACTGACCAAAAAGGAAAAAGAGGCGATGGCAGCGCTGGGACGGACGGAGCTTCCGGTGGATGACGAGACGTAGATATATCGCGCCGGGGCGGATTATGTACGAAGAATTGGTACAAACAATAGCGGTAAAGGCAAGAAACAGCAGTAGAAATTGGTAACTGTTCAGTAGGTCTGCACATTTACTGTGCTGACCGTACGAAAACATGGGCCAGCAGGCAAAAATCCCATTGCCGTAGGCAATTTTTAATGGATTTTTGCGCGTGACTGTGAAGGTACTGAACAGTTACAGAAATTGAAAGATAGAGAGAAAACAGGAGCGGATAGGTACAGTGAGAAAAAGTAGAAGAAACAAAGGATGTATAGTGATGGCAACAGTCCTTCTGGCAGCGCTGCTTGGCGGCTGTTCGTTTCTATCGAAGGAGGCAGACGCGACGGAGGTTTCCAGCAAGGCGGAAACGGAAAGTCCGGGTGCCACACAGGAGTCGGAGACTGAGACAGCTGAGACAGAGGAGACACAGGAGAGCCATGAGGCTGCCGAAGACGAAGAAAGCGGGGAAGAGGAAACCGAGGACCATTTCGTGGAAAAGAAGATCGTGGTGGCAACGGATATGCACTATTTTGCCGAGAAACTGGCAGGAAACCGCTGTGATTCCTTTGTCGGAATGGCGAGGGGCGGAGACGGGCGCGTGCTGGAGTACGGCTGGGAGGTCATGGACGCCTTTCTCGATGATACGAAGAAGGAAGATCCAGACCTCCTGATTCTGAGCGGAGATCTGACGCTGGACGGAGAGAAAGCGAGCCATGAGGAACTGGCAGAACTTCTGGAAGGACTCAGCGAGGCGGGAATTGAGGTCGCGGTTATACCGGGAAACCACGATATCAATAACCCGGATGCCCGCCGCTATACGGCGGATGGAGCGGAAAAGGTGGAGTCCATCACAGCGGACGAGTTCCGGGATATCTATGCTGATTTTGGCTATGTAGCGGCGGACAGCCGGGATCCGGCATCGCTGAGTTATCTTTATAAGATAGACAGTGCAAACTGGGTGCTGATGCTGGATTCCTGTCAGTATGAACCGAAAAATGAGGTCGGCGGCATGATCCGCCGGGAAACGTATGAGTGGATGGAGCCGATTCTGGAAGAGGCGGAGCGGGAAGGCGCCCGCGTGATATCCGTCAGCCATCATAACCTGCTGGATGAGAGCGGAGTGAGCCGGACCTTTTATGACAACTGTACGATCGAGCACAACGAGGAACTGGTGCGGATGCTGTCGGATCATGGCGTGCGCCTGCACTTGAGCGGACATCTGCATATCCAGCATTATAAGGAAGACGAGGACACGGGCATCTATGAGGTTGTGACGGGTTCCATGGTGATGGCTCCGTGCCATTACGGGATTGTCCGCATCTGGAACGACGGGACCTACCAGTATGATGCGAAACCTGTCGATGTGGACGGCTGGGCGATACGCCACTCGTACCACAACCGAGATCTGGCAGATTTTACGGCTTATTCGGAGTCGATCCTGCGTCGGGCGGCAATCCGCGATGCAATTCGGGATCTGAATCGCCATATCGAGGATCGCCATGCATTTTTTACGGACGAGAAGAAACAGGAAATGGCTTCGTACTACGCGGATCTGTGCGTGAATTATTATGAAGGACGGATGTATCAGATCGAGGAAGCCGCAAAGGAAAATCCAGTGCTGGAAGATTGGAACAAGATCGGCTATGTCAGCGAACTGAGCGATTTTCTGCAGAATATCCTGGAGGACGAGGCGAAGGACTACGGGCATCTGAAGATTCCGAGCGTACATTAAATAAAAATGGAGGTACCAGGAGGCATGGGAGAGACAAAAAAACAGCGTTCGCCGCTGACAACGCTCTGCTACATTGAAAAAGACGATTCATATCTGATGCTGCACCGCATTAAGAAGAAACAGGATGTGAATGAAGGAAAATGGATTGGCGTCGGCGGACATTTTGAGGAGAATGAAAGCCCGGAGAACTGCCTGTTGCGCGAAGTGAAGGAGGAGACAGGGCTGACTCTGACTTCCTGGCGCTTCCGCGGAATCGTGACGTTTATCGCGAAAGGCTGGCCGACGGAATATATGTGCCTGTACACGGCGGATGGATTTGAGGGAACGCTTCGCGAATGTGATGAGGGCGAGCTTGCCTGGGTGGCGAAAAAGGATGTATCGGCTCTGCGGCTCTGGGATGGCGATCGGATCTTTTTGAAGCTTCTGATTGAAAGGGATACGTTTTTTTCATTGAAATTGTCATATGATGGGGACGAGCTGATAGAAACTGAGCTGGACGGGGTAAAAATTACATACAAATAAGCACGCAACTGCGGGTTGGTTGGGGAACGAGGGTTCTGCAGTGCGTGCTCATGAGGAATAATCAATATATGGGAACCGATTTTGGGGAAAATCGGGGTGGTTGGTTATGCCAGAAAGATAAGAAGATGAATTATTTTCTCTTGTTCCTTATCTTTAACTTGATTATATATCATTCATCGTATATAATCAAATATAAATAAGAAGATAATTATTATAAATTTTTTGTTATAGAATCATAAGTGGACAAAAGTGCCGGAAACCCTGTAGATAAAGGGGAAAGAATGGAACAGAATGAGAATGTTCACGGGCGGGAAGTTTCGGGATGAAATATCCCGCAGGATGCAGCGATGAGAAAAAGCAGGGTACATAGGAGGAAACATGTTCGACGGAAAAGAGTATGTATACGCGGTCTACGAGGAAAAGAGTTTTTCGAAGGCGGCGCAGAAACTGTATATTACGCAGCCGGCGTTAAGCACGGCGATCAAGAAGGTGGAGAAAAAGATAGGAACTCCGATTTTTGACCGGAGCACCTCTCCGATCGGACTGACGCCGGGCGGTGAAGTTTATATCGACGCGATCGAAAAGCTGTTTGCGCTGGAACAGAACACGCTCAATCAACTGAATAACTTAAATGGGCTTCTGGCGGGCAAGCTGTCGGTTGGCGGAACGATCTTTTTTACCTCGTTTGTACTTCCGGGCGTGTTGAGCGAGTTTTCCCATCGGTATCCGCAGATCAAGATTGATCTGCAGGAGGGCACGACCACACAGCTGACCGATAAGCTGGTTGCCGAGGAACTGGATCTTTTGATCGATAACTCGGAACTGGATGACAAAAATTATGAAAAGTATTATTATAGCACGGAGAGAATTATTCTGGCTGTTCCGAAGAGTTTTCCGATCAATGAGGAGCTGACCCAGTATCAGCTTACCGCGGAAGATATCCGGGCAGGACGCCACAGTCAGGCGGAGTTCCCGGTACTGCCGCTGCCGCTCTTAAAGAGTACTCCGTTTATCTTCGTTAAAGAGGAAAACAGTATTTACAAGCGCAGCATGAAGATGTGCAGCCGCCAGAATTATTCACCGAATATTATCATGAAACCGGACCAGGTTGTCTCTGCGTTCAACATGGCAGGACGGGGCGTGGGCGCGACCTTCATCCCGGATGGCCTGATCGTCAATCTTCCATATGAAGTGCCGCTGTGCTTTTACAAGATGAATGAAGAGCTGGCGGTCCGTTACGTTTATTTGTACAAGAAGAGAAATAAGTACCTCACGAAAGCGATGGAGGAGTTTATCCGCGTGGCAGTCGGCGACGAGGCGTTCCAGAAGGTACGGGAGCAACGGGAGAAAGAGAATCAGGAGAAGAAAGGTTCGGATAAGAAGGGGGATAAATAATGCGAAGAGGAGAACGTGCGATTGAGTCGAAAGACGGGCAGAAAGCCATTTTGGAACACTGCCGGGTGTGTAGTCTCGCCTTTTCCGGGGATGAATACCCGTATGTGATCCCGTTAAATTATGGTTTTGTGTGGAACGAAGACCAGGAGACGCCGGTGCTGTATTTCCACGGCGCTCCGGTGGGAACGAAGATTGAGCATATGGAGCGCGACAACCGGGTGGCATTCTGTGTGCAGAATGAAAAAGAGATAAAGATTCTGGAACCGGCATGCAGAAGCACGATGATTTATGAGAGTGTCTGCGGGACTGGACGGTTATCCCGTGTGGCTGATCCTGGGGAGAAAGGAGAGGCACTGACAAGGATCATGCAGCAGTATGACCCGGAGGGCGGACCGTATGAGTTTGCTCCGGAGGTAGCGGCGAGAACCACCGTCCTCTGCCTGCGTGTGGAAACTCTGACAGGTAAGAGCAATGCGCCGAAACCGGAGCAGCCATGAAACAGTTAAGACAGATGTCGATTCTGGTGCGGGGGGCACAGCTTCTGCTGCTGGTCCTCGCACTTTTTATGGTTGTATGGCTGGTGCCGGATGCAGGGAAAAAGCATGCATCCGGGACGGAAGCTTCGGAAGCTGAGACAGATGGCGGCGATGTGGCGGAGAATGAAAAAAATAGAGCCGCCGGGAATCTGGAGGAGGATGAATCATCCGCCGGGGAAGTGATACAGGATGATGCAGATGAGAACGCTTCGGATGGAGAAACGGCTTTAAAGCGCCGGACTTCCCGGAAACAGCTGTATAAAAGAAAAAAAGAGCCCCAGAAGGCACAGGAAGAGACAGTTTATATGCCGCCGACCATCTGGCTGGCGACGGATCTTCACTATCAGTCCCCGCAGATGACAGATTTCCAGTCGGCGTTTGATACCTATACGATGGGAAATGATGGGACGATCGTGCCGTATCTGGATGAGATCACGGAGGCGTTTCTGGAGGAGGTGCGGACGGCGCATCCATCGGCACTGGTTTTGAGCGGAGATCTCTCCCAGAATGGTGAGAAAGCAAACCATGAAGCGCTTGCAGAGAAGCTAGAGCGGGTGCAGGCGGCGGGAATTCCGGTGCTGGTGATTCCGGGCAACCATGATATCAACCACCCGTGGGCGGCAACGTATTTTGATGATCAGGTATCCCCGGCAGAGGGAACAAGTTCGGAAGAGTTTTACCAGATTTACCATAAGTTTGGCTATGATCAGGCGGTGTCCCGGGCTTCGGATTCGCTGAGTTATGTTTACCGCCTGGATGAAAAATATTGGCTGATGATGCTGGACAGCTGCATATGTGAACCGGTCCATGAGACGGGCGGAAAGCTAAGCGAAGAGACGGTTGCGTGGATGAAAACGCAGCTGGAGGAGGCGAAAAAACAGGGTGTGACGGTCATTCCGGTTTCACACCACAATCTGTTGGATGAGAGTACACTCTATCCGGAGGAATGCACGATTGAAAATACGAAAGAAGTGACCGCGCTTCTGGAAACATATGGAGTTCCGGTGTATTTGAGCGGGCATCTGCATTTGCAGAGAATCAAGAAGCATACGTCAAATTTGAACACACCGGGCGGATATGGAATCCGGGAGATAGTGACTTCCCCGCTTCCAATGGCGCCGTGCCAGTACAGTATCCTAAACTGGCAGACGGATGGCAGTCTGTCCTACCATACAAAAAAGGTAGACATAGCAGGCTGGGCGCAGCGCTACGGGGAAGAAGACGAGAATCTTCTCAATTTTGATGCTTATGCGGATCAGTTTCTGGTAGATGTGATTTCGAAACAGGCGTTTAAGGCGCTGCAGTCGGCATCAAAGGATATCAAAGAAGAGATGGCAAGGCTCTATGCCGATATGAACCGTGATTATTGTTCGGGCACGAAGATTGATGTGGCAAAGATCAGAAAAAGCGAGGCATATCAGTACTGGATCCGTTATAGCGGCAATGATTTCTGGCTGGCAAGGCTGCAGGCGATCCTGCACGATGCCCGGACGGACAACACGGTGCTGGAGCTGAAAGCGGGTGTGGATTTCCCGCTGCCGGGGGAGACGATAGAAAACCCGGAGAATGCAGAAAAAGAGGAAACTGTCGGAGCAGATGCGGGCAGTCCGGCAGAGGAGATACAGAAAAAGGAGGAATCATATGGACTACGAGGGAATTGTATACAGACCGCCGAGTGAGGCGCGCAGCCTGATCATTCAGGTGACGATCGGATGTGCACACAACACCTGCGGCTTTTGCAATATGTATAAAGAAAAGAAGTTCCGGATCCGGAGCCTGGCGGAGATTCTGGCAGATTTGACGGAGGTTTCGCACAATCCGTATGCGCCGTATATCGAGAAGGTATTTTTGGCGGACGGCGATGCGCTGGTTATGAAAACAGAGGATCTTCTGGTAATTCTGGATGCGATCCACCGCCTGTATCCGGGCGTGAAGCGGGTGGCTTCCTACGGAACGGCACAGGATATTTTGCGGAAATCGGAAGAAGAGCTGATCCGCCTGCGCGAGGCGGGACTCGGAATCGTCTATGTGGGCGCGGAATCCGGCGACAATGAGATTTTAAAATATATCAATAAAGGCGTGACGGCGGAACAGACCATTGAGGCAGGGCAGAAGCTGAAACGCTGCGGCATCGCGACCTCAGTGACGCTGATTTCGGGGCTTGGCGGACGCAGCAAGGTGGAAGAACATGCCCTGTCCTGTGCGAAGCTCATCACGGCGATGAACCCGGAGTACGCATCCTTCCTGACGCTGCGCCTGTACGAGGGCACGCCGATGTATGCAGATGTCGTGGAAGGGCGGTTCCAGCGGATAACCCCGGATGAAATTGTGGATGAAATGGAAATTTTCCTGAAAAATGTGGATTCTCCGGGCACTGTATTCCGGACGAACCATGCGTCGAACTACGTGATTCTGGCGGGAACCTTAAACGGGGATATCCCGGCCATGCTTAAAAAACTGGAGGAGGCAAAGAGAACGCATCATTACCGGAAATTCCGGGAGACTGGCGATCTCTTATAAGTAGGTATGATTTATCTGATTTTTGCGATTCTTTTCAGCGCGTCCCTGGCGCTGGCGCTGCGGATCAGTGAGACGTTCAGCGATAACCGATATGGGATTTTGGTTGGAAATTATGTGACCTGCCTGGTGGTGGCGTTTGTTCTGCTTCCAGATAAAAATATCTTTGCGGCAGGCAGCCGGACGGCGGTTCTCACGGGAATCGTGAATGGATTTTTGTTTACAGGAAATCTGGTTCTGATGCAGAAATGCATCCGTGAAAATGGGGCAGTTCTGTCGTCGGCATTTGCGAAGCTTGGTATCGTGATTCCGGTCACGGCGAGTATCCTGTTTTTAGGTGAGATCCCGACGCTGTTCCAGCTGGTGGGAATTGTGCTGGTTATTGTGGCGATCTGGGTCATCAACAGCGAGGGGGACCGCGGCTGCGGACGCAGACGGAGGATGGGTTCGGCGGGACTTCTGCTCGTTTTATTTGTCGTCAGCGGTATGGCAGACGGGATGTCCAAGGTAACGGAGAGGATCGGCGAGAGACGGTTTGATGCGCTGTTTCTGTTCTATACGTTCCTGACCGCACTGGTTCTGACTGTGGTTCTGGCATTTCTCGAGCAGCAGAGAACCCGCCGCAAGATTGGAAAGATGGACTTTTTGAGTGGTGTGGCAGTCGGATTTCCAAACTATTTTTCAACCTCGCTGCTGCTGGCGAGTGTGTCGAGACTGCCGGCGTTTATCGTGTATCCGAGCTTTAGTGTCGGCACGATCCTGGTGGTCAGCTTTGTGAGCGTGCTGGTGTTCGGGGATCCAATCAGCCGGAGACAGATTGGGGGATGCGGGATTATTTTGGTGGCATTGGCGCTGCTGAATCTTTAGAATTTTCCGTTTCGGATGCTGCGCTCATAATAAAAGATATACTGTTGCATTACCCCTGCGTATCCTTTATAGCTTCCAAAAAAATCCTGGATAATAGTAGTGTACAGGCGGCTTTTTGGAAGGCGGCGGTAGCGGATGGGATGTTTGGGAAGGTATTCTTTGGTCAGGATCTGTTCGATCCAGGTATCGACGGGGAAGGCGTCGATGTGGTGGAGTCCGAAGAGGCAGACGCAGTTGGCGACCTTGGGACCGATGCCATAGAGGCTGGTAAGTGCGGTCATGGCTTCGTCCGGCGGCAGGGCTGCGAGGGATTCTAAGGATACGGTTCCGGCGAGGACATCCTGGATGAGGCGGTGGATGTATTTGGCGCGGTAGCCGAGTTTTAAGGCTAATAGGTCGTCCAGGCTGGCAGATGCCAGTTCTTCGGGCGAGGGAAAAGAATAGTAGGTGCGGATAGAACCGTCGGACAGGGCGGCGGTTCTCTTCGCACCGTATTTTTTTGCCAGGGTCTCGACGGCTTCGCGGATCTTTGGGATGGTTTTCTGCTGGGAGATCAGGAAGGTGATCATCATTTCCCAGAGATCCTGACGGAGAATCCGGATGCCGGAACCGGCGTCTGCCGCCGCCGCGAGGTAGGCATCGTCTGCGCGGATGGAGGCGATGAAAGAGCCGTAATCGGTGCCGAGATCGAAGTATTGTTTCCAAAAAGGAAGCGCTTCGTCCGGGCAGTCGAAGAAGAAACCGTCCGGCGTCTCGGAAATTTCCAGATAGTGCGTCCCGCTGATGAGTGACCAGATCCCCGGTTTTTCCGGAACCGGAAGCATACGGAAACATTGACCGGAGGCGGCGATCTGGGCGAGGTTCAGGTTCAGGCAGGAGATGATGTGGGAGTTGGGGAAAGTGTGTGTTTCGATTGCAGGCAGGTTTGTTGTATGTGTGTTCATGGCAGGGCATCCTCTTTTTTTAAAATATTTTTTGCTTATATCAATGGAATATCAAGTTATAAAACCTTGAATCATAAAGTATCAAATCATGTAATTCTTATGAGACGTATCATAGCATAGAAGACCTTTGCCTGCAAACGGTTACCTTTTATCAGAAAAGAATTGCATCAGAATTGCATCAGAGCGTAAAAAAATCTTGCGAAAGACGCGCTACTTAGGTATGATGTATATATGTGCGCACTCGCGCGAAGAGGAATCATGTTGCAAGCGACCGCGCTCGGCGCGAGAATGTGCCAGAGCACATTCTTTGTTCTATGGCAGGAGGGGAGACGGATGTTTTTTATCGGTGGCATCAGTTCCGGCGTGAAGCCGCTGGAGTACCTGAAAACAGTGATCTGCGGGCGCTGCGGCGCTTATGGGCGGTATCAGGTGTACATGACCTATATGTATTTTAGTTTCTTTTTTATCCCGATTTTTAAATGGAACCGGCGCTTTTTCGTAGAAATGTCGTGCTGCGGTGCGGTCTATGAGCTGGATCCGGAGGTAGGAAAGAGGCTGCTTCGGGGCGAGGAGGTCGAGATCACGGAAAGCGATCTGACACTTCGGCAGGATGGAAATGGAAATCCGTGGACGGGAAGTGATGCATCACACCGTCATAAGGTCTGTCCGTCCTGTGGATTTGAGACGGATGAGGATTTTTCGTACTGTCCAAAGTGCGGCAAACCGCTGTAAGGCGGGGAAATACAGACGGATACCGCTAAAAGAGTGATGGCGGCTGTGGAAGCACGGGACGGTTACAAAAATTTGATACAGCGCAGATTTTGGCGCAAAAAAGAAAGAGAGGCAGACAATATGTTAGAAGCTGGTATCAAGGGAAGACAGGAAGTTATGGTTACGGATGAAAATTCCGCAGCAGCAGTGGGAAGCGGTCTGTTACCGGTGTTTGCAACTCCGGCGATGGTTGCACTGATGGAGAAAACCGCGTGGATGAGCGTGGCTCCGTACTTAAACGACGGTGAGGGAACCGTTGGTACAAAGCTGGAAATTGCCCATAATGCAGCGACCCCGGTCGGCATGCAGGTTTGGTGTGAGAGTGAGCTGGTAGAAGTAGACGGCAGACGTCTCGTATTTAAGGTAGAGGCATTTGACGCGAAAGGTTCCATCGGCGGCGGCACACATGAGCGTTTCATCATCAAAAATGAGAAATTCTTAGCAAAAGCACAGAGCAAGAAAGAAAACTAAAGGTTGCGAAGAGAGCACAGCCGGCTGAAAGCGCTGCGAGTATCGTATGCGGGATACTTTTGGCTGGCTGTTGTTTCGTGTAATAGGAAATTCCTTGAAATTTCTTATTACACAAAAAGGCACTAACGTGCCAATGATG
>OKRV01000238.1_pt1 | contig 38066 bp, 38 predicted proteins | sample 1601201 | NCBI WGS metagenome assembly OKRV01 (sample SAMEA3541540, study PRJEB24748) | human gut metagenome | biome: human gut; feature: human-associated habitat; material: faeces | place: China | collected 2012 | reverse complement strand
GCAATACGATGTTGCTTATTGAATCGATTTACACAAAACTCTTGACACACCCGAATTTTTTGCTTTATAATTGGACGCATAGTCGCAAAAGTTTGAATAACATCATTCGATGTGTCAATTTTTTCTAAAAGTCCTCTGAAATATCTTTCCGTTTCTATATCTATCGGTCTTTGACAACATGCACAAATATGTTCTGTTAAACTTTTTTGCAAAAGCTTAACATTTAATTCCGTTGGTAACCCACTGTCTTTAGAATCAATAAAATTAAGAATTTTTGTATTTATATCATATAAATACAAAATAGAAATATATTGCTGAACAAATGTATATAGCTCTTCAATAATAGATTTTCTTTGCTTTTCCAATTCATTTATTTTTTTGCAATTTTTCTGATAATTATAATTTTTCTCCACAACATTTTCCGAACCATTAATTAATTTATTGATTTCGCCAATTCGTTCTTCTGACTGATTAATCTGATCTTTTAGCTTCGCTATATCATTTTTATAATTATTAATTCTCTCGGCAATTTGTTCAATGTTATCAGATATTTCTTTGAGATTAGGATTCAACTTATTCAATGGATTTTCGTATTGTTCTTTAGAAAATTTCTTTAGATGCTCATAAGCTCTATTTAGTACCGGAACCTGTGCAATATTATTAATCGCATCTCTAACAAAAGTAGTACTATTTCGTTGTGCATCAAAATAATTATACAGCTTTTCCCCATCAAAAAAGAAATATTCTCGAATAGCTTTCGGCAAAAGCCGGTTGATTATAGATTCTGCTTCATCATCTTCAACAATAACCATTTCCCCTTTTTCATTAAAATACTTTATAACCATTTGATTTTTCTTGAGAAATCCTGTTTTAACGCGAACACCTTGCTTTCTACATATGGAATATTTATTACCTTCTTCTACGAGAATTTCTACACTTACGGTTAACTCATCAATACCATTCTGCTTAGCCTCTCTAAAGCTATCGATGTTATAAATAAACAAGCTATCCTTTTCATCACCAAGATGCGGTTCGTCACCATAGAGACACCAATTAATTGCATTCATTAAATTAGTTTTTCCTACCCCGTTCGACGCTACTATCATGTGTAAATCAGTCTTCTTAATTTTAGGAAAGGCCAAGGTTACATCCCGATATTGCCTATAATTTTTCAATATAATTGAATTAAACCTCATTATTTTCAATCTCCCTTAATGCTTCTTTGACAAATTTCTTATATGTTTTATTATATTGTCTGCCTTCCTCTTCATTATTCAAAACCTCCATAATAAATTTTTTCAATATTTTATCATTTTTACACTTGCCACTTATTTTATCCATAATTTTTTTATTTATCATGATTGATTCACTTCCCTAAGAACATCGTAACTTAAACTGAGTACAGTTGCATTATTCATCGCATTTCTAGATATATCTTGAATCCGAATCATTTCTTTTTGAAATATTGCTGCTTCAGCTTTTTTAGCCTCTTCATCATAATTTTTTAAATTTGGTTTTACAACTAAATCATAAATTTCTGCCATCCCTTTAAACCTCTTTTTGTCTTGCCGTATAATACGACCAATTCGCTGAACATATTCTCTTGGATTCATACTGCTCGCCATAAGGATAGCTCTTTTAGCAGATGGAATGTCAATTCCCTCATCTAAACATTTGATGGCAACCAAGACTTGATAGTCTCGGCTAACAAAATGTTGTATTAAAAATTCCCGTTCATCAGTATCCTCTTTTTCTGTGAATTTATGTGCGCTAATATTTTTACTCTTTAAAATCATTAAAACCTTATCTAATTGTTCTGCTGAAACAAAAATAATAGTGTCCTGTAAATCAGAGCCAACTTCATTTAAAATCTTTTCAAAAGCGCTATATTTTGCTTCCGCATTTTTTGTAACCTTAGCACGTTCAAAAGCCAACAGTTCTCGTATTCTCAATTTCTCTTGATCATTCGATTTTGTATAAGACATTTTATGTAATTTTTCAGTTAACCGATTATATTCTTCAATTTCTTTATCACTTAACGATATGAAGTATGGATAATAATAATAATTTGTCAAAAAAGGATATCCAGTCAATGGATTAATAGTCCGTAACGCCATTTCTAGAGAAAATATAAATGATTTATTTCCAAAATACTGAAAAATTATTTGACTGCCCACATTATCAAACCAACGCTGTGGAGTTGCACTCAATGCTAATCGATAATCATATCTTTCAATCAATCCTTGTTGCCGCTTTTTAGCTCCCAAGCCATGCGCCTCATCAGCAATGAAAAAACATTTAATTGATTGATCAATATGATTAATTTCATCGGTAAATTTTTTACTGCAAGCCAAATTATGTGTTATATAAATGACTAAGTTAGAAAATCTTCCGACTTCCAATTGTAAAATATTGCTATGTACTTTTATATTCCATTTATGCACATTTCCATCAATAAATATACTCTTATCAATGTGAATATCCAATCTATCTATATCTTTTTCCCATTGTCTTGATAAGGCGGATTGAGGACAAGCAATGACTATTATAATTTTTTCCCCTATAACTTTTTGTATACAACCAATAGCCGTCCTAGTTTTTCCAGTTCCCGTTGCCATCTCAAAAAGCAATCTCCTACTATTGATATTCCAAGTTTTGACTGCCTCTTTCTGAAAACCAAATAAATTCAATTGTTCTTTTGTTGTTCTGCCATTAACTCTATGGAAGTATCTATGGAAAGCTACTTTTTCAATATCAAAATCTTTAGATACCCGAATTAAATCTTTTTTCTCAGCCAATGGCAAATCAATTACTTCAACCCCATACAGTTGATTACTCCAGAATTGATTGAATTTCTCTTCATCTTGTTTGAAATATTCTTTTTGTACAGGATCCCAATTCTTGAAAACCTTAAATTCTTCAACATTATCTAGCCAACCAGCAGCACTCTCATTGTTTGACCCGCTAAAAGAAATAGCATTAAATTGATTGTCATATAAAATGCCAACTTTTTGATGTAAAATAGCGCTGTCATTAACTTCTTTTACCGTGCATAATTGACTCTGCTTGTAAACTAATACAATTTTTATTTCCAAATACCCCTTTTGTAACATCCATCCAAGCGCCTTAATATGGTCCCGTTGGAATTGTTCTTCAATTTTGGAATAATCAGTAATAAAATTTTCTAGAAGTATATCTTCTCTTGTTTTCTGATAAGATTCAAGCATCTTAACATCTTCAGGACTAAATCGCTGACATGTAATAAGACGCATTTTCCCTTTATTTTTGATTAATCCTGAAATGCCTCTAGCTGCAATTGCCAAAGAAGTTGAAGAAAAGAAACCAGATATACGGTCATAACGATGGGCACAAGATAAAGCAGGAATATAAAAATCACTCAATAAATCATCATTTTTAGAAGCATATGCAATCTTTAAATTCACATCTTTCAGACTATTTCCTTGTAGCTCCATTTTCATCACCTGATATTTTTATAGATATATTGCCTTTCTTCCGTATCATACCCCTGCAAAAGTTTTAATATTTTTCGTATATTAGATTTTCTCCTCATAGCCGTACTCGGGGATAAATATTGCCCTAAAAAAGCACTTATATCAACAGGACCGATACAAGCCAAAAACATTATTTTCCAAATAACTGGAATGCGAAGGCAAAGTTTACAGCCTATCATGTGGCGTATTTCTTCATCTTTTATATGGCGATAGCAACTGCCTAAAAAAGTATTTTCGCGATGTTTCCCAGATGTAACAAGTCCCATTTGGGAAGCTAGTTTATAATGATTTTCCCCATACTTAACCATAGCCCGTATGCTTCGTTTACCTTCCAAATAATACCCCAACATTTCAAAAGAAATATCTTTTTCTCCAGAATCCATAACAATTCGCAACACATTTTCATAATCATAAAACTGGCTGAATTGGGGAATATTACCAGGCGTTATCAGCGGATGAGGATACTTACTATCACGTATAAGCAGTAAAATATCTTGAATTGGTAAATCGCGAACATTTTTAAGAATATATTCTGCCCCATAGTTATCTATATTAATATTTTCTACATATAAAAAAAATTGTTCTAATTGTTCGTTATAATTGTATCGTTTATTCATAATTTAATACTTTTTTCAAAACGTATGTCAAAATACTTTTTGGCAATATCTGGATATTCTTTCTCAAAGCTCAACATAGCATTCATCGAAGAACATAATGTATTAGGATTTTTATGTAAAGCTTGGTTAGCTTCGCAAAAATCACGAAAACTCATCTTTTTAACAAGACTGGGTTGATTACACCATCTTGCCAAGGTAATATATAAGCCCTTATATTTCGATTGCATCCATGGGGTTTCATTTTTGTTTTGAAATCTCATAATATAAGGCAAACACCCATATTGGAATAATAGTTCAATTCGCTTAAACGCATTTTCGATATCTTCAGCATCGGTACTTCTGAAACCAACTAACACATAAAATTTAACACTTTTCCGATTTTTATGCTTCGTAATAATCTTCAACTTATCATGAATAATGTCATAATCTTCAATATTGTCAAAAGCAAAAGTAATATCGCCATCATACCTGGATGAAAAGAGGATTTTACAAATCTCGTCATCTAGCAATCTTTCATCTAAGCCTTGTTTGAATTTAAATCGCTTACCAGAATCTAATAGCTCCTGCAACATACGTTTCCGCTTTTGAAAGCCGATTCCCAAGAAATTATCATCAAGCAAACAAATCTTCTTCCGGCTTTCATCAAGGAATTCTTTAAGAGGACTATGTAAAAATACATGATTATATTTTTGATTGACACAAAATTGGCATTTACGAAAACAACCTCTTGTTAAAAACCCAATGCTATAATCAGTATACTCTTTAAATTGTTGCATAAAATATCTTGCATTAAAAGATTCGCCTTTTTGCTTGCACAGCAACTGTTTCTTTTGAACCTCATTTTTAATCCATTGATCATATAAATGATAGTCAGGCATTTGATGCTCAATATACTCAGGCAAATTGGGCGCCTTATCAAAAAAGAATCCGGTGCCGCCTAGATGCATAGCGTCGGATTCTTGAAGAAATGTGGGTATCGCAGTATCTGTAAATACCTTAGAAATAAAAACTTTATCATATTCATAAAGTTCATTGTAATCAAGAACCAATTTGGTATCATGGCCCTCTTGTTTATAATATGATGATATTTTTTCACATGCCAAATTTGGAAAACGATGTTTCTTCCTTCCAAGCAAATCAGCATCAACTATACCTATTTTCATAGTCCTCAAACTCTTTCTTTATACTTTGTTATAATTTTCTCATATTTTACGTCGCTGATCAAGCTGATCAATATATATTATATATAACTATAAAATTTTTAGTTAAATTTTATTAACATATCAGTAACTCTCGCAATAAAAAAAGGCTCGTCATGAAAGACAAGCCTTTTACTTTAATTCTAAATTCTGTCTTATTCTAAGCCATATTTTTTGAAAAGTGTTTCACGGAACTCTTTACTGGAAGCTGCTTTTTTCGCTTCATCATACCGTTTTTCCTCCAATAACAGACTCATCAATTTTTCCCATCGGTTATCTGACGATTTCCGTTCTTCTGCACGACCTTTTTCAATTCCTTCTGCACGTCCCTTAGCTTCCCCTTCTTCAAAGGCATCGCGATAGTCCGAGTTATAGTCTAGGATGGCGAGTTCGCGGTTGATGTAAGCCAGGCGTTCGGCGTCATCCTGAAGAAAGGTCCGGGCGGCATCTACGGCTTTATGGATGGCTTCATCGCTCATGATCAGTTCCCTCCTTCTAATCCACATGCATGAACAAGACAAGCCCTATCATGCTGACGGGTCGCCCACGGGCGACCCCTACGATGGTATGAGCTGGTTAGCGAAATACGCCAGCCAGCGCTCCATTTTCGTCATGTCACGGATTCGCTTCTTCGGCGATTTCGTATATTTCGGTATTTCCAGGAAATGAAGGCCTCAGGCCGCGGCGTAAAGCCGTTCGTCGTAGGTCGTTCGTCGAATTTAGGGCCTGACGGCCCGCAGTTCGCAGGCCGCAGTTCACTTCGGATTCAAATGCCGCTGCGCGACGATAAATTCAAATTAACGACATTGCCTCAAGGAACCCTCAGCTCGTGAAAAAATAGTGGTTCGTGGCTCGTGGCTCGTAAAAACCTACCATCATACAAGAATAGGTATGCCAAATCTCACAACGGGCTGCCCAGCCACAGCTGTCCGTTTTGGCAGCCGTCTTGCGCCTCCCGACGGTCAGCACCTGACGGGCCAAAAAGGCTTGGGACAGCCCCTACGCACAAGGCCGTTGGCCGTGTATTTTTTTGCGGTCTGCCGTCTGCGAACTGCGGCCTGCGAAATTCCCATCACTCCCAGTCATCATATTGGCTATCGTCGTACTGGTTATCGTCGTACTGGTTATCGTCGTACTGGCTGTCGTCATCGGGGTTATCCCAATTCCCGTCGTAATCGCGTTCGGCCCGTTCTTGTTCTTTGTTCCGTTCGTGGAGTTCATGCAGGATAAGGCCTGTGCCGACGGCTGACAGGAAAGCCGCATCGTCGGCATCGAGTCGATGTTTCGTCTTTACGGGTTCCTGGGCCGACTGGATTTTTTCTTTTTCAGCTGCCGCTGTCTTTTCCCGTTCTTTTTGTTCGGCCTGTTTCTGGCCGCTCCGCCGCAGACCACAGATGATGACAAAGGTCGTCAGGGTCGCCGCGATGACGGCTTTCAAGGGGTCCGTGACGCCGAGCCACATATAGAGTTTGGCAGTGCCTGTGAGCAGTAAAAATAAGAAGATGACCAATCGAGCTGGCATAGCCCTCACCTCGTATCGTAAAAAACATAGTTCCCATGCTTTTATTATATCATGACTTGCCCATTCTGAAACGTTTAACAAATCCCATCCCCATTACAAGCCTGTCTTTTTATGGTAAAATGGGGACAACGTCACAATATTTTATCATCAAGGGGGATTTCGATTTATGCTCAATCAAGTTTCTGTATTCACTGAAAACACGAAGGGCGCCTTGCGCAAGATGACGTCGGTCTTAGCCGATGCCAATATCAATATCTACACCATGCTGGCCAATGACAGCGCAGAATTCGGCATCATCCGCCTCATCGTCACCAATCCGGAACTGGCTGTCTCGAAATTGCAGGAAGCCGGCTACCAATGTCATATGGACAAAGTCGTCGCCGTCGAAATGGGCGATACGCCGGGCTGTCTGGACAAAATCCTCGACAGCCTCCGCCAGGCCAATATTTCCATTGACTACTTGTATATTTCTTATAACCGCCAGGCCGGCACACCGGTCGCCATCTTCAAGACCCGCGAAATGGAAACGGAAACGTTCCTGCGCGGTAAAGGATATGTATTGTTGGATACTTTTTAAAAAAAATCGCTGTCGCACGTACGACAGCGATTTTTTTTTAGTGGTTAGGGGCTAGGGGTTGGTTTTTAATTTAAGGCCCTCTTCTACAAACTACAAACTCCGTACTACAAACTATAGAGAAGCTCCTACAGTGCGGCTATAAGACCGCAAAAACGAACCACTAGCCACGAGCCACTAATTACAGCAATTCTGCCATATCGTAGATGAGGCGTTCGGATTTTTCCCAGCCCAGGCAGGGGTCGGTGATGGATTTGCCATAGGTGCCTTCGCTGATTTTCTGATTGCCGTCTTCGATGTAGCTTTCGATCATCAAGCCCTTGACCAGCTGTTTGATGTCGGCCGAGTGCTTGCGGCTGTGGATGACGTCTTTGGCGATGCGTATCTGTTCGAGGTATTTCTTGCCCGAATTGGCATGGTTGGCGTCGACGATGACGGCCGGATAGGACAGGTCCCGCTTGCCATAGGCTTCGTACAGGCGCTGGAGGTTTTCATAATGGTAGTTAGGCATACTGTTGCCGAAGCTGTCGACGTAACCGCGCAGGATGGCATGGGCCAGCGGGTTCCCTTTGGTGCGGACTTCCCAGCCGCGGAAGAGGAAATCCTGCGTGTGCTGGGCGGCTTCGATGGAGTTGAGCATGACCGAAATGTCACCGGATGTCGGGTTCTTCATGCCCACAGGGATACCGACGCCGCTGGCGATCATGCGGTGGAACTGGTCTTCGACGGACCGGGCACCGACGGCGGCATAGGACAAGAGGTCCGACAAGTAACGGAAGATTTCCGGATAGAGGACTTCTTCGGCGCAGGTAAAGCCCGTTTCGCGGACGACGCGGGCATTCATTTCACGGATGGCGATGATGCCGCCCAGCATGTCCTCCTTGCCTTCCGGGTCCGGCTGATGGAGCATGCCCTTATAGCCGACGCCGATGGTACGGGGTTTGCTGGTGTAGACGCGCGGGATGATAAAGATTTTATCTTTGACCTGTTCCTGGACCTTGACCAGGCGATGGATATAATCGAGGACAGCCGGTTCATTGTCGGCCGAACAGGGACCGATGATGAGCAGGAAGCGGTCGTCCTGGCCGGTCAGGATGTTTTTGATTTCTTCATCCCGTTTCGCCTTGATGGCCTTGACCTTGTCATCGATGGGAAATTGTTCCATCAATTCCTGCGGTTCCGGTAATTTTCGGATATATTCCATGTGCATTTCCATTGGTATCTTCCCCCTGAATAAAAGTGATGTTGGTCACATTATAACACAGGTCAGGCGCTTTCCCTATAGGGAAAATCAGCCCAGCCGAACAGTAAACGTTATACGTTGGGCCTTATAGGATACATTAATCTTACCGCCCATGAGTTTCGTCAATTCTTCGGCCATGGACAAGCCGATGCCATAGCCGGCCTTCTGGCTGTTATGGGACGTATCGCCGCGGTAGAAGCGTTCAAAGAAGCGGGAATAATCCACATTAGCCCCGTCGGCATAGGTGTTGGTCACGGCGACAATCGCCCCCTTCCCCAGACGGGGACGGCGCAGGGAGACGTCGATGGTCCCCTTGTCATCGCAATACTTGACAGCGTTGTCGACGAGGATGTTGACCAGTTCATAGAGGCACTTACTGTCGCCTTTGACGTGGATGCCGTCGGCAATATCCGTATGCAAGGTTTTTTCGGCGTCAATGGCCAGCTGCTGGAAGGAGTCGGCTACGGCATGGACCGTTTCCGACAAGTTCACATCGGTAATGACCAGGTCGACCTGAGAGCGTTCGCCCATCTTGGACAGCATGATGAGGTTCTGGATGAGGTTGGACAGGCGGCGGACCTGCTTGAGGATGCTGTCCGTCCACTGGCTCTGGCCATTGAGCATCTCGATGGCTTCGGCATTGGCGGAGATGATGGCAATCGGCGTCTTGAGTTCGTGCCCGGCATTGGTGATGAAGCGCTTCTGGTTCTCCATGTTGCGGACGAAAGGCCGGATAGCGACGTTGCACATGGCCGCCAGGATGATGACGTATAAGATGACACAGCCCAGGCCAAACCAGAGAGAATAGCGCATGAACGAAGTGACAGCAGCGACGTCGCGCGTGCAGTCCAGGATGACGATGAGGAAGCTGCCGTCGTCGTTGGGCTGAATCATATAGGCATAACTGGCCCGGTTCTTTTTGAAAAAGCCCTGTTTCGTTCCGTTTTCCCGCGCCTCAGCGACAGTCGTCCGGGCGTATTCGATGGCTTCTTTTTCAGAAAACGAAGCGATGTGCTGAATGTCGATTTTTTCCGCATAGCCGCCGGCATTGACGAGGACGCTGAAAAAGCGTATCTGGTAGGCAAATTCTGGCGTCTCTTCGGTCCATGACGGGTCGCTGAAGAAACTGCCATCGTCGCCGCCGATTTTCTGGGGCACAGCGCCGTTGTTATGGATGATATAGGTCAGGACCGACATGACCTGCTGATTCATCCGCATATAGGCGATGGTATTGATGAGGCCCAGGGCGCCGCCGAGGACGACGAGAACGCCGATTGTCGCCATGATGATGAATTTACGGCGCAGGCGCTTGATCATATTCATGGTCTAACCCTCCGCAGACGCTTCTTTCACGGTCAAGGCATAGTCCTGCCCTCTTTGGCCGACGATTTCAATGTCGGCCTGGACGGCTTCGAGCTTTTCCCGTAAATACGAGACGTAAAGGAAGACGATGCCTTCATCGACGTCGTCTTCTTCATCTCCCCAGACGTTATCAAAAATCTGGGCCGTCGACAGGGTTTTGCCGGCGTTGGCCATGAAGAATTTCATGAGCTTCGTTTCCTTATTGGCCAGGCGGATAGAATTGCGGCAGGCCAGTTCCTGTTCTTCCACGTCGAGTTCGACATTGCCGACAGTGAGTTTCGACGGCGCATAGGACGTCGACCGCCGCGTCAGGGAGCGCAGGCGGGCCAGGAGTTCGCCCATGGCGAAGGGCTTGGTCAAGTAGTCGTCGGCACCGGCGTCGAGGCCGGTAATGCGGTCGTCGATTTCGGCTTTGGCCGTCAGCATGATGACCGGCGTCATATTCCCTTTGTCGCGGATTTCCTTCAAGGCCTGGACGCCGTCCTTCTTCGGCATCATGATGTCGAAGATCATACAGTCATAGGACTGGGACAGGGCTTTTTCGACGGCAGCCTGGCCGTCATAGACGGCATCGACATCGTATCCCGAATGGGTCAGGATGGCAGACAGAGCTGCGGACATTTCTTTTTCATCTTCAGCTAATAGAAGGCGCATAGCGTTTCCCCCTTATTCTTGTGCATGGATCAAATTGCGGATAGTCTGCATGGACACGTCGCACGAAGCCAGTTCATCGGCACAGCGCTTGAGTTCCCGGACGATGAGTTCCGGGTTCTTGATGTCGTGCTTGTATTTCATCTGATGTTCCAGGCTGGCCCAGGAATCCATGGCAATCGTGCGCAGCTGGACTTCGGCATAGAAATGACCCGGATTGGCGCCGGTCACATCTTCATAAGGCTCTTCCAGTTCCAAAATGACGTGGTAACTGCGGTAGCCGTTCGGTTTGACGTGGCGGATATAATCTTTCTCTTCGACGACGCGGACGCCATCGAGGCTTTTCAGGAAGTCGATAGCCCGATAGATGTCGTCGAGGAAACAACAGACGATACGGATGCCGATGGCATCGCGGATATCGTGGAGAGCCGAATAGGCCGTCTGAGGCAGGCCCTTGCGGTCACATTTTTCCCGCATACTCCCTTCGGACTTGATGCGGTAAATCAGGTGTTCATAAGCCGCTTCCCCGGTCTTGGCCTTTATATCGTCACTATAGGCGCGGATACGGCCGATAATATCTTCCAGAGCAGCCTGCAAAGCCGGTCCATAGGAACCATAGATAGAATCCATAGTAGTATCGCCTCATTCTACAAATTATCGGGAATGTACGAATATTATAGCACACAAAAGGCGCTGTCGCATGAAGACAGCGCCTTTTTGCTGTAGGGGCTCGCACGTGGCGAGCCCGCTCTGGGATATGTACGATTTTCCGACCCGTTTGTTAGAAAAATCATCCCAATTCCTAACGGGTCGCCCACGTGGCGACCCCTACACCCCAAAAACTATCTGTACTACAAACTATAAAGATAATGTAAGGGCGCCCGCCATGCCAATAGCGGACGGCCATCATCAATCCTTCTTATTCGTCAAATAGTACGAAATGCGGCTCAAGCCGATGGACAGGTCTTCGCGGAAGACGAAGATGCCGTCCGGTACGGTCAGGCGCAGCGGTGCAAAGGACAAGATGCCTCGGATGCCGGCGGCGACCATCTGGTCGGCGACCTGCTGAGCTACAGCTGCCGGTGTCGTGATGATACCGATCTGGATGCCTTCGCGCTGAATGACTTCGCCCATTTCAGAAATCGGCGTGACTTCGACGCCGCCGACGTTCTGACCGATGATGCGGTGATCGACGTCGAACAAGCCTGTCGTGCGGAAGCCCAAGCGTCCGAAAGTCTTGTAGTTCGCCAAGGCCCAGCCGAGATGGCCGATGCCGGCGATACCGATTTTCCAATGCTGCTGCAGGCCGATGATTTCCACGATCTGCTGGCATAATTCACTGACGTAATAGCCTACGCCCTTTTTTCCAAAAGCCCCAAAGCAGGTCAGGTCTTTGCGGATTTGTTCCGGCGTAATCCCCAACCGTTCCCCTAACTTTTCGGATGAGATGATATCGATTCCCGCGTCTTGCAATAATAGCAAGTCCCTGTAGTACAGCGGCAATCGTTCGATGACAGCATCCGATATTGCCTTTTTCTGTCTCATGGATAATACCCTCCAACTATGTCCCAAGCTATTCCCTATAGCTATAAGTCATCTTATCTAGTGATAATAGTCACAGACTTATTATATATCATTGTGAATTATTTCGCAAACTATTTTTATCGTTTTTTTTTCACATTCTTCGCCATACATGTTAGCAAAAAGGGCACTCATCAGCCAAAAAGTAAGTGAAATCTGGGTACTAAACAAATCGTAGTCGCTCATGCCGCTGATTCCCAGGGACAAGACGGCAGCGGCCAGGGTCATGGCCAGGGATCGGCTGAAGGTGTGGGCCGCATGGCTGCGTACATAGCGGATGGCATACCAGGCATTGCCGAAAAAGAACCATAAGCCGAAGCCCAGGCCGGCCATGCCCGTTTCTGCCAGGATGTTGAGGTACATATTATGGGCGTGGAAGATGACGATACCTGCTTCCTGGATCAATTCATTATAGACGGGATAGACGTGTTTGAAGGCGCCCCAGCCAATGCCCAGGACGGGATGGTCGACAAACATGGCAATGGCTGCCTCCCACATGTCCATGCGCATGGAAACGGACGTGTCCGTTTCGCTGTGGCTGAAAATGGACATCAGGCGGTCGGCGACGCCGCCGTGGTAGAAAGCCAGGATCAGCGGGCCTGCCAGAAAGAGGAGCCACACCCGTTTATCCCAAAAGAGGCCGAAAAAGAAGATCAAAGCGCAGACGCTGAGCCATGCGCCACGGGAATAGGTCAAGATCAGGCAGAGGGTCAGGATGGCAAAAAAGGCCAGGTACATGACGTGATGCCAGCGATGGCGGGTACAGATCATCATCGACGCCGCAGCACTCATGATAATCAGCAGGAAGGCCGACAATAAATTAGGGTTGTACAGCGTCGAGTACATGCGGCGCCGCAGCATGGGAAAGGCTGAGTTGTCGACCCATTCGGCCTCGTGGAGGGTCAGCATGTGGGCATACTGGTACAGGCCGTACAGGGCGACGACGAAGGCACTGAGGAGGAGCGTCGAAAAGAGCAGGCGCCGTTCCCAGGAATGGCGGACGAACAGGAGGATGCCAAAGTAGAGCACGAGGTACTGCAAAACCGTGAAGGCATAGAAAGCCGTCCCTAAGAGAAAGTGCGGCGAGCCGACGAGAGACAGAAAGGCCACCAGGGCAAAGCCGACAGCCGGCAGAGACAACGGCGACTGGCGCAGGGGCAGTTTGGGATATTTTTTACAGTAATAGAGCCCCAGGCCCAGGGCAATGATAAAAAAGCCTTCCATAATGAACAAGTTCACCGGCATAAAAAAGACAGTACCAGCCATAGCATAGACGACGCGCAGCCGTGCCCGCTCGGCTGGCGTACTGCCGGTCCGTATCATCCACTTCATAATGTTCGCTCCTTACATTCCGTGTAAAATATATGTATCATTTTACCATAAAAAGGCGCAGAGGCGCAACGAAAAGGCGCTGTCCTGTAAGACAGCGCCTTTTCAATGGCTAGTGGCTCACCGCTAGCTGCTATAAAGAGGAATCAAGCGGGCCGCCCTTTGGGACGGCCCCTACAAGCTGCTAGCCGCTCAGCCCTTACTCAATATGGTATCTCTTCCGGAAGTATTTCCGGACTTCTCCCTGGATGTACAGAGAGCCGACGATGCAGAGGACCTGGTCCGGTTTGACGGCAGCCAGGGCTTTGTCCAGGCCTTCGGCGATGGTGCCGGCCCAATCGGCTTTGCACGGCAGGATGGCCGCCATGGCCTTGGGGTCGGCTGAGCGCGGCGTCGGTGCCGGTGCGCAGATGACGTAATCGTCGTCGTGGAAGAGTTCCCGTACCATCTGACTGTAATCTTTGTCGGCCAGGACGGAGAAGAGGAAGACCCGCTTCCGCGAGGCGAAGACGTCTTCGTAAGTCTTGCAGAAGGTGTCGATGCCAGCCGGGTTGTGGGCGCCGTCGAGGACGACGTCGATGTCACCGGCTTTGAAGACCTGGAAGCGGCCTGGCCACTGGACATGGCGGATGCCGTTTTCCAGGACCGTCCGGGTCAGTTTCTTTTCATGGCGGGCCAAGATGAGCAGTGTCATGACGGCAGCGGCGCAATTCGTCCGCTGGTGTTTGCCCAGCAGGGGCAGGACCGTCGTAATGGCAAAGCCGTATTTTTCCCGGACCGTCACCATCCGACCGGCTTCCGGGTCTTCCGGTCCGGCGTTGCCGACGACGTCGAAGCTGTGGTCCAGAGCATAGAGGCGGCTGTGCTTTTCATAGGCCTTGCGGGCGATGACCTGCAAAGCCGGCCCATCGGCCGTCGTGACGACAGGTACGCCTTCCTTGATGATGCCCGCTTTCTGTTCGGCAATGGCTTCGATCGTATTACCACAGTATTTCATGTGGTCCATGGCGACGTTAGTGATGACCGAGACGACGGGGACGATGACGTTCGTCGAATCGAGGAGGCCGCCCAAGCCCACTTCGATGACGGCGTAATCGACGCCGATATAGTCGAAGTACCAGAAAGCAGCAGCCGTAATCATTTCAAATTCCGTCGGCCCTTCCCCGCCGGCAGCGACCATGGCCGTCACGGCGTCTTTGACGACGGATACGGCTTTGGCAAAGTCGTCGCGGGAAATGTCATGGTTGTCGATATGGATCCGTTCCGTATAGTCTTCCAGATGAGGCGACGTGTAGCGGCCCGTCCGGAAGCCCGCTTCAGTCAGGACCGAGGCGATCATAGCCGTCACCGAGCCCTTGCCGTTGGTCCCGGTGACGTGGATGGTCTTATAGTTGTTCTGGGGATTGCCCAGCCGTTCCAGTAAGGCCTGGATACGGCCGAGCCCCAGCTGGATGCCAAAGACATTGGCTGATTCCAGATAGTCGATTGCTTGTTCGTAGGTCATAGCTGCCTCTTAGAGTTTAGCCAGGTCTTCCATGCGCTTGGTCAAAGCAGCCATCTTTTCCTGGTAGTCGGCGAGCTTGCCCTTTTCTTTTTCGACGACCGCTGCCGGTGCTTTCGAGAGGAAGCCCTGGTTGGACAGCTTCTTGTCGAGGCGGGCGATTTCCTTCTGGAGTTTTTCCTGTTCCTTCTGGACGCGGGCCGTTTCTTTTTCGACGTCGATGAGGTCTTTGAGCTGTAAGTAGACTTCAATGCCCGGGACAACGGCGACGACGGCATTTTCCGGTTTGGCATCGCCCGCACCGAGGAGGGTTACTTTATCGGCAAAGGCCAGGGTATGGAAGTAATCTTCGTAAGTCTTCAAGGTCTGAGCCATGTCTTCCGTAGCCGGAGCCAGGATGACCGGCGCCTTCTTGCCCATGGGGACGTTCGATTCGGCGCGGAGGTTACGGATACCCTTGATGGCTTCCATCATGGTATTCATCGTAGCGGCATCGGCCGGGAAGTTCCATTTATCCTGCGTCTTCGGCCAGGGAGCGACGATGATGCTTTCGCCTTCGTGAGGCAGGTGCTGCCAGAGGTGTTCCGTAACGAAGGGCATGAAGGGATGGAGCATTTCCAGGGTGTGCGTCAGGACATAGACCAGGACGTACTGAACCGTGTGCTTGTCCCGTTCGCTTTCGGCCTGGTAAAGGCGTTTCTTGGCCAGTTCGATGTACCAGTCGCAGTAGGAGTTCCAGATGAAGTTGTAAACGGCATCGGCAGCGTCGCCGAGTTCAAATTTATCCAGATCTTCCGTGACTTTGGCGACGGTTTCATTGAAGGATGTGAGGATCCAGCGGTCGGCCAGGGTCAGGTCTTTATCTTCAGGGATGAAGGTTTCGTCGAAATCACCGAGGTTCATGATGACGAATTTAGAAGCGTTCCAGATCTTATTGGCAAAGTTACGGTTCGCTTCGACGCGTTCCATGTAGAAGCGCATGTCGTTGCCCGGCGTATTGCCCGTGACCAGGGTGAAACGCAGGGCATCGGCGCCGTACTGTTCGCAGACGCCGAGGGGATCGATGCCGTTGCCCAGGGATTTACTCATCTTGCGGCCCTGGCTATCGCGGACCAGGCCGTGGATGAAGACGTTCTTGAAGGGGATTTCCTTCATGAATTCGCAGGTCATGAACATCATGCGGGCGACCCAGAAGAAAATGATGTCATAGCCCGTGACCAGGACGCTGGTCGGGAAGAACTGCTGGATATCCGGCGTCTTATCGGGCCAGCCCATAGTCGAGAACGGCCAGAGAGCCGAACTGAACCATGTATCGAGGACGTCCGGGTCGCGATGGATATGTTTGCTGTGGCAGTGCTGACATTCTGTGATGTCTTCCCGGCTGACGGAAGACTTGCCGCAGTCATCGCAGTACCAGACAGGGATCTGATGGCCCCACCAGAGCTGACGGCTGATGCACCAGTCGTGGACGTCTTCCAGCCAGTGATTATAGGTCTTGACGAAACGGTCGGGGATGAACTTCGTCTTGCCGTCTTCGACGGCCTTGAGGGCGGCTTCAGTCAAGGGTTTCATCTTGACGAACCACTGCTTGGTGACGAACGGTTCGACTGTCGTCTTGCAGCGCGAGCAATGGCCGACGGCATGGGTCAGTTCTTCGATGTGGTCCAGGAGGCCCAATTCTTTCAAGTCGGCGACGACGGCTTTCCGGCAGTCTTCCCGGGTCATGCCGTTGTATTTGGCACCGGCTTTTTCATTCATCGTGCCGTCGAGGTTCATGATCATGATGGATTCCAGGTTGTGGCGCTGGCCCATTTCAAAGTCGTTCGGGTCGTGAGCCGGCGTAATCTTGACGGCGCCCGTACCGAAGCCGATATCGACGTAATCGTCGGCGATGACTTCGACTTCGCGGTCGATGAGAGGAACGACGACTTTCTTGCCGATGTATTTCTTCATGCGGTCGTCAGCCGGGTTGACGGCGACAGCCGTATCACCCATGATCGTTTCCGGACGGGTCGTAGCGATCATGATGTAGTCATCTTCGCCGACGACAGGGTATTTGATGTACCAGAGATGGCCCTGGACGTCGGAATGGTCGACTTCGATATCCGACAGGGCCGTATGGCAGTGCGGGCACCAGTTGGTGATGCGCTGGCCCTGGTAGATGAGGCCTTTTTCATAGAGCGTGACGAAGACTTCGCGGACGGCGCGGGCGCAGGTATCGTCCATGGTGAAGCGCTTGCGGCTCCAGTCGCAGGAAGATCCGAGGTGGCGGACCTGTTTTTCGATGCGGCTGCCGTACTGTTCCTTCCAGGCCCAGACGCGTTTCAGGAATTCTTCACGGCCGATGTCGTAGCGGGACTTGCCTTCTTCTTTGGCCAGCTGCTGTTCGACTTTGACCTGGGTTGCAATGCCAGCGTGGTCCGTGCCGGGGATCCAGGCGACGTTATAGCCTTCCATGCGTTTGAAGCGGACGAGGATATCCTGCAGGGTATTGTCCAGGGCGTGGCCCATGTGGAGCTGACCCGTGACGTTCGGCGGCGGCATGACGATGCTGAACGGTTCTTTGCTCGGATCCGGGTCCTGATGGAAGTAGCCATTCTTTTCCCAAAAATCATACCAGGACATTTCAATGTCGTTCGGTGCATAAGCGCCTAACTGTTCCTTATTCCATTTCATCTATATTCCCTCCAAAACAAAAAAAGAGCATTCCCTCGCCTAAGGGTATTCCTTAGGACGAAAGAATGCTGTATCTTCCGCGGTACCACCTAATTTGCCGCTTGCGCGACCGCTTCATGGCACAGGTAACGTCTGCTGCACGGGCAGGCCTTTCCTCCTGCCAGCTCCCGGGTGACGCGCCCTACCCTCTTTGGATGCCCTCGCACCGGACTCGGCATCTCGCTGACAAAAAGAAATAAGGCTTCTTCCGCTCATCGCTTTTATGTGATAAATATTGTAGCAAGTTTACTTGGGCCTGTCAAGGTACTCCGCATAAAATCAATAGACGCCCTGCTTGAAGAGGGTCATCATTTCCATGGTCAGGCTGGCCTTTTCCGTATCTTCCGGAATGTCCTTGCGGTCGATCCAGCCGGCCGTGGCCAATTCGCCGTGGTCGACTTTCAGCGTATCGTCGCCGTCGAGGTCGCAGAAGAAGCCAAAGAGCAGCGTATCCGTGAAGCACCAGGGCTGGCTCTTATAGAACTGCAGATTCTTGACACGGATGCCCACTTCTTCCATGACTTCCCGGTGGACCGTTTCTTCGATGGTCTCACCGACTTCGGCAAAACCGGCCAGCAAGGCGATATTCTTGTATTCCCGTCCGGCATACTTCGAGACCAGCAGTTTGTCGCCATGGCGGACGGCGACGATGACGGCCGGACAGATGCGCGGATAAATCATGGTGTGGCAGTGGTCGCAGTGTACCATGCGTTCGTTCTCGCTGTGTACCATGGGGCGGCCGCAATGGCCACAATAGATGTGGTTGCTGTACCAGTTGTGCAGGGACAGGCCGGCGATGCCGGCAAAGGCCAGGTAACGCGGCCGGGCAGCGCGCATGAAATTGATGGACACATAGGTAAAGCCGTCCCGTTCCGGCAGGGCTTCCTTCGCCAGGTAGAACTGGGCCCGGTCTTCGGCAAAGAGCCAGCGGAACTGGTCTTCTCCGATGTCGGCATAGTCGGCATGGCGGGGATAGACGAATTCTTTATCGCCCGTCAGCCGGACCAGGACCTTGCGGCCCTGATAAGACAGCAGAATACCATCCCGCGCCAGAGGCACAGGGTGGTATTCGACATGGTACGTGTGATCGCCAATGTCTTGTATCATTCGACGAGTTTCGCTCCTTCATTGCTGCATTTCAGGATATGGCCCGTAGCGGCGATGCCGTGGTCGTTGAAGCAGTTGATCATGGCGTCCACGATCTGCACTTCCTGATCCGTCGCAAAGGCGATGAGCGTCGAACCGGAACCGCTGATGGTAGCGCCCAGGGCACCGGCTTCGACGGCCTTCTTGAGGACCAGTTCGCCGCTGGGGATGAGGCGCAGGCGGTAGGGCACGTGCAGTTTATCCTGCAGGCCATAGGCGATGCGGTCGTACTGCTTGGTGAACAGCGAAGAAACGAGGAAGCTGACGCGGCTGACGTTAAAGACGGCGCTCTGGTAGTCAATGGTCTTGGGTAGGGCCTTGCGGGCTTCTTCCGTCGAAACTTCGACTTCCGGGCTGACCGTAATGAAAGACAGGTCATCGTCGATGGGGATGGAATTGGTCAGGGTCTTGCCATCGACCATGATAGAAACGGACAGGCCGCCGTAAATGGCAGGAGCCACGTTGTCAGGATGGCCTTCCAGGACGGTCGCCATGGTCAGCATATCTTCGCGGGTCATCTTATTGCCCGTCAAGGCATTGCCGATGAGGATGCCGCCGACGAGGGCTGCCGAACTGCTTCCCAGGCCGCGGGCCGGCGGAATAGCATTGACCAGCCGCAGTGTGCCGCCCTTGGGCAGGGACTGGCGGTTCTTGATGGCCACGGCCTTCATGGCCTGTCCGACCATATTCTCATCGAAATTACGGGGCAGGGAATTGGCTCCCAAACCTTCGATTTCGACAGTGATCGTGTCTTTATCCGGTTCTTCCGTAAAATAAATGTCATTGTACAAAGTCAGCGCAATCCCGACGGCATCAAAGCCGGAGCCGACGTTAGCCGACGTGGCCGGAATCTGTGCGTGCAGCGTTTTTGTCATTTCTTACACCTCGATTACACGAATGGCATTCGCAATCTTGCGAACGCACGACAAGTCTTCGATTTTCTGGAGCGAAGCCTGGACCAGGCCTGCTGGCGATTTGTCGATGAGGATGACGATTTCAGCGATTTCTGCCGTTTCATCCTTCTGGATGAGGGAGCGGATACTGATATTGTTTTCTGCCAGGACCTTGGAAACAGCCGCCAGGACGCCCGGCGCATTGTTGACGATCATGCGGATGTAGTACGGCGAGGAAATGTCGGCCTGCGGTTTGAGCTTGGCTTCGTGCCATACGTAATCCCGTTTGCCCGTCATCTTCAGGTTGCGGTGGAGGATGACGTTCATGACGTCGCTGACAACGGCACTGGCTGTCGGCAAGGAGCCGGCGCCCTGGCCGTAGAACATGACGTCGCCGACGCAGTTGCCGCGGACGCAGACGGCATTGTAAGCGCCGTCGACATTGGCCAGCGGGTGGCCTTTGCGGATGAAGGCCGGATGGACGTTGAGGGAAATGCCGTCTTCATCCTGGCGTGCAATGGCCAGGAGCTTGATGACATAGCCCATTTCCGTGGCGTGTTCAATATCTTCTTTGCTAATGTTTTCAATGCCTTCGACATGGACGTCGTTGAAGGTCACAGCCGAGTGGAAGCCCAGCGTTGCCAGGATGGCGATCTTGCGGGCCGCATCGTAACCGCTGACGTCGTTCGTCGGGTCCGCTTCGGCATAGCCCTTTTCCTGGGCTTCCTTGAGGACGTCTTCATACGACGAGCCATAGGCGGTCATGTTGGACAAGATGAAGTTCGTCGTGCCGTTCATGATGCCGATGATTTCTTCGATGCGGTTGCTGTTGAGCGACGAATACATCGGGCGCACGATGGGGATGCCGCCGGCGACACTGGCTTCGAACTGGAAGTCCACGTTGTGCTGCTGCGATAATTTCAATAGCGGAATGCCGTAATCGGCGATGAGGTCCTTATTGGCACTGATGACGCTCTTGCCGCGCAGGAAGCACTGTTCGATGCAGTCCTTGGCAAAATCGGCGCTGCCCATGACTTCGACGACAATGTCGATTTCATCGTCGTTGATGATATCGTTGAAATCCGTCGTGAGCTGGATGGAATCAGGTAAGTCTTCCATCTTTTCGTACTTATTCAAATCGCGGATGAGGACCCGCTTGATGTTGATTTTCGTATTGAGCTGTTCTTCAATGAGCGGACCGTTCATGGCCAGTAAGTCGACAACCCCTTTTCCGACCGTACCGCAGCCTAACAAGGCAATGGAAACATTTTTCATGAGCCTACTCCCCCTTTTTTATCTTACGCTTGTCCGATGATATCGACTTTGCTGACACCGGACAGCTTTTCCAACGTTTTAATCAGTTCATCGACAGGAACGGTCATATCCTTGGTTTCGATGGACAAGCTGACATCTGCCATTCCCTGCAAGGGAATCCCCTGGTTGATGGTCAGGATACTGCCGTTATTGGCAGCGACCGTGTTGAGCACTTGCGATAATTCCCCAGGCCGGTCGAAGATCATGACCGACAAGGTGACGATTTTCCCCTGAGTCACATCGTAAAACGGGAAGACATAGTCCTTATACTTATAGTACGCACTGCGGCTCAAGTCCATCATGCGGACGGCTTCGTTGATGGTGCGCGTCTGATGATGCTTGAGAATTTCCTTGACCTTGATGGTCTTCTTGATGGCTTCGGGCAGAATGTCTTCGCGGACCAGGTAAAATTTATGGTTGCTGTCTTCTTTCACTCGGCTTCCTCCCTTTCGAGAAAATATTGATACGTCGCCATGAGGCCCGGCATGAGTTTCATCTTCGGCCGCCAGCGGAGCGTTTCGATGGCCTTGCCATTGGCCAGGGACGACCGGAAAATATCGCCCTTGCGGGCTTCTCCATAAGAAACGGCCACACCGGCATGAGAGAAATACAAGAGAATCTCTTTCAGGGCGTTGATGGTCGTCTCGATCTGGGTGCTGATGTTATAAATCCCTGACGGCACGCCGCTGTCCATAGCGGCGATATTGGCGCGGGCCACATCCTTGACGTAGACGAAGTCGCGGGACTGTTCACCGTCGCCGAAAATCGTCAGGTCCTGACCGCAGGCCAATGCTCTGGCAAAGAGGCCGACGACACCGCCTTCGCCGCCATTGCCCTGGCGTTCGCCATATACATTGGCATAGCGCAGGATGGCATAGGGCAGGCCGAACAGGCTGCCATAGAGCTGGATATACTTTTCTGCAGCCACTTTGGTCAAGCCGTAGAACGACGCCGGTGCCAGTGGTTCCGATTCGCTCAGGGGCACTTTAGGATTATCGCCATAGACGGCGGCCGACGACGAATAGATGAATTTCTGTACACCCTGACGGCGGCACTGTTCCAGGACATTAATCAGGCCGATGACGTTGAGTTCGGCATCTTCCCTGGGATGGGCCAGGGAGTAGGATACCTGGGTCTGGGCCGCTTCATGAAAGACGACGTCGAAATGGCCTTCTTCAAAGAGGGCCTGCAGGGCTGCTTCGTCGCGGATATCGCCCTCGACGAAACGGGCCTCTGTCGGAATCTGGTCCCGGCAGCCTGTACTCAGATTATCAAAGACGGTCACGTCATGGCCGTCTTCCAGCAAGGCGTCGACGAGGTGGGAACCGATGAAGCCGGCCCCGCCGGTAACTAAAATATGCAAAGTAAGACCTCCAATCCTTACGGCAGGTCACCGTAAGTAATGAGTTCAATCTGTTTGGCTTCCAGCTGCTGGCGGATAGCCGGTGACAGTAGGGCCTGGAATTCATCCTGCCAGTGATAGCCCCAGGCAAAGGACTGGCTGAGGACAGCCGTACTGCGGCCTGGATGCATCATGATTTCATGGGTCCCAAAAGGCAGTCTGTCGATGAGATAGTGCAGATTGCTTTCCGTCATGTGCCCGCCGTCGACCATGCCCCAGAAAAAGTCCGTCGTCGTAAAGTGCAGGCGCCGGACCGAGGCCATGGCTTTCTTCGACAAGTAGGTCAGGCCGTCGCGGCCGGCAATGCGCACGGGATTGGCCGACAATACCTTATAGGAATAGGCTTCCCTGGGGATGCGCAGGCGGTGGATACCGTACTTCATCATCAGCGACTGGACGATGGACCAGACCTGCGGCAGGACGTGCAGGTGCTGGTGGCTGTCCAGGTGGTCGATGGGAAGGCCCGTAGCCATGATTTTTTCCATCTGGGCGTCGAGTTCCCGGTAGACCTGACCGTAATCGAGTTTTCCCTGACAGGCCCGCTTGATGACTTCCGTATAGCTTTCCGGCAGCAGGCCGTCGGGCTGGACCAGGGTCGGCACTTCCCTGGCCGACAGGACCGTCGGCAGAGAACCGACCAGGCTGAGATGGATGCCGATGCCCAGGCCGGGACATTTCCGGGCCAGGTCGACGGCCTCGTCAAAGGCCGGGCCGTTGGCCAGCAGAGACGTGCTGGTCAGGACACCTTGGTCGCAGGCTTCGATGACGGCCTGATTGACTTCTGTATGGATGCCGAAATCATCGGCATTGATGATGACTCTGTTCATCTTTCAAACTCCCCGTCCTTTCAGGACGTACTACATAATGAGCTTAATGACTATTATACATGGACAATCGTATTTTGACAATATCCTCTGCCCATTCTATTCCGCAAATTGCCGATATGCCGCTTCCTTCACTTTGCGCTGCCAATCCTTCAGGGGCGTCCCTGTCTCAGCGGCGGCAGCCCGGCAATCATCGTATTCTGCCGATATGTTGACGACCTTGCCGTCATAGCGGCAGACCTTGCAGTGCAGGTCGCGGCCATCGACGCGGACCGTCGTGATGAGCCGGTCGCAGGCCAGGCGGGTCACTGGGAAGAAGCGGACGCCAATGGACGTCGTCTCCCTGACAATGACGCCGATGAGGGTGTCGATGAGTTCCTGACGGCACAAGACGCAGAGCATAGAGGCCATGCGGCCTTTCTTCATCATCATCGGCATGGCCCAGACATCGTTGGCGCCCTGAGCCAGGATGAGGGAAAAGACGTATTCCATGTTCTGCGGGTTCATGTCATCGATATTGGCTTCCAGCTGCCATAATGTTTCCATTTCCATCACCTCAAGCGATTCATCGTATCGGCCAGGCGGCCAGCGCCGAAGCCGTTGTCGATATTGACGACGGATACGCCGGCAGCACAGCTGTTGAGCATCGCCAGGAGGGCCGACAGGCCGTGGAAATTGGCACCATATCCGATACTGGTCGGCACAGCGATGACCGGTTTGTCGACGAGGCCGCCGACGACGCTGGCCAGAGCCCCTTCCATGCCGGCGACGACGATATTTACGTTGGCCCGGCGGATATCATCGACGCGGGCCAGGAGGCGGTGGATGCCGGCGACGCCGACGTCGTAGATGCGTTCAACGCGGTTGCCCATGATTTCCGCCGTCAAGGCCGCTTCTTCGGCAATGGGGATATCGCTCGTCCCGGCGGTAATGACCGAAATGAGGCGGTCGCCATTGACGACGGTTTTATCCTTATGCTGATAGACCATACGGGCCAATTCGTCATACTGGGCAGCCGGATGGCGTCCGGCCAGGGCGTCGTAGACGGCCTTATCGGCCCGCGTGCCGATGACGTTGTCGTACTTCTCCATAAGGATGTCCAGGATCCGTACCGACTGATTGACAGTCTTGCCGGCACAGTAGACGACTTCCGGGAAGCCGCAGCGCTGCTGACGCTGCAAGTCCAGTTTGGCAAAGCCCAAATCGAGGGTTTCCTTATTTTCTTCCATAGTTACTCCTTAAAACCATTTTTTTCCCATGCCTTATATAAGACGATGCCGACCGACATGGACAGGTTCAGCGATTCCGTATCGGGACGCATGGGGATGGTCAGTACGTCATCGCAGCAGTCCAGGAAAGGACCAGGCAGGCCGTTGCCTTCGTTGCCGAAGGCCAGGATGACAGGCTGGCTGTAGTCGGCGTCGACATACGAGACGGTCCCTTCCGGAGCCGTCCCATAGACCTGGCGGTCCTCGTCGGCACAGAACTGGTCCAGCTGTTCATCGGTCACGTCCTGGACGACGGGGACCTTGAAGATAGCCCCCATGGCACTGCGGATGGTCTTGTCATTATAGACGTCGACACTGCCTTCGCTGAGCAGGACGGCGCCGGCATTGGCCGCAGCCGCCGTGCGCAGGATGGTCCCCAGATTGCCCGGGTCCTGGATGGAGCGCAGATAGAGGACGGCCTTTTCCGGCGCAATGGCCGGCAGGCTGTCGAAAGTATAGGCAAAGAAAGGCAGCATGGCCGCCAATCCCTGGGGCGTCCTGGTGTCTTTCAGCTTGTCATAGACGCTGTCGGTGACGGCATAAAAAGTCCATCCCAATTCGAGGCCTCTGGCATAGAGGGCTTCAAAGCCATCCAGGGCCCGCCCCTTTTCCGAGACGAAGCAGATGGCATCGGGAATAGCCATGGCCGCTGCGTCGGCAATGACCCGCAGGCCTTCGACGAAGACGCGCTGATGGGCCTGGCGGCCTTTCTTCTGCTTCAGGGAGCAGGCCATCTTGACCCACTGGTTGTCGCGGGACGTAATTTCGTTCATAGTACCTCCTATCTACCCGCCATGCGGATAAAAAAAGGGACCTCGCATGATAACTTTCATGCGACAGTCCCTCTCGTATAAGCCATGATTACTGCTGATCCGGCTTGTCGTCCTGATGTCCGTTATTCTTGAGCAGGCTTTCGCGGTTCTGCTGGATGCTGGACAAGGTCTTTTCCAATGTCGATTCAACGTATTTGAGGACATCGCCGGCATAGGTAATGGAGCTGTTCTTCAGCTGTTCCGACGAATCGTTGGCATTCTGGATGATCTGGTTGGCATGTTCCTGAGCCTGCCGTACCAGTTCGCTTTCTTCTGTCAATTTGGCAATATAATCCTTGGCCTGGGCGACCATGCTTTCGGCATGATGCTGGGCATCGGAAATGATCTTATCTTTTTCGGACAAGACTTTCTTGGCCTGTTCCAATTCGGCCGGCATGGATTCTTTCAAATCGTCGATGATCTGAAGGATTTCTTCTTCTTCGACCATCTTCTTATTGGTAAAAGGCATCTTCGAGGCGTTCATTACCAAACTTTCCAAATCTTCTAACAGTTTATCCGAATTCATGTATTCTCCACTCCTAAGCATTGTACTTGTCTGCAAACTTCTCTTTCAGTTTCTGTTCGACATAATCGGGAACCATATCGTCGAGCTTGCCGCCGAAGCAGGCCAGTTCGCGGATACCTGTCGAGCTGATATACGAATACTGGGTACTGGTCATGATGAAGACCGTTTCGATACGCGGTTCCACCTTCTTCATGAGCAGGGCCCGCTGGAATTCGTATTCAAAATCGCTCAGGGAGCGCAGGCCGCGGATGATGATAGTCGCACCGTGTTCGATGGCATATTCGTTGAGCAGGCCATGGAAGCTGACGACTTCGATGTTGGGAATGTGTTTTGTCGTTTCCCGCAACATCTCTTCCCGTTCTGCCATCGAGAACAAGGGCTTCTTTGACGGGTTCTCAAAGACAGCGACGATGAGCTTGTCGACAAGCTGGCTCCCCCGTTCAAAAATGTCAATGTGTCCGTTGGTGACAGGATCAAAACTGCCGGGACAAATACCGATTCGCACTTTCTAGACTCCTTCCTGACGACGGCGGATAAAGGCAATCCGCGTGTCTTTCCCATAGGATTTTTCTCTGATGACCTCATACAATGGGCTCTCCGTTATACCTTCGTTCCGGCTGTATTCCATCAGAATCAATCCTCCCGGAGCCAGCAAATCGTATTCACCTATCAAAGCGATTGTATCGTTCACCAAATTTTTGTTATACGGCGGGTCCGCAAAGATATAATCAAATTTGCGTCCCTGCAGCCGTGCCAGGGCTTTGGCCGAGTTAAGGCGCAGCACTTCGACGCAGTCTGCAAAGCCGCAAAGGGCTGCATTCTGGCGGATGAGCTGCTGCGTGTAATGGTCGATGAAGACAGCCGATGCCGCACCGCGGCTCAGCGCTTCCAGACCGAGGGCACCCGTACCGGCAAAGATATCGAGGACAGCGGCACCGCGCAGGCCGCCGCTGTTTTCGAGGATGTTGAAGAGACTTTCCCGCGTACGGTCCAGCGTCGGCCGGGTCAGCATCCCCTTCGGGGACTTCAGGACCCGTCCTCTGGCACTGCCGGATATGATTCTCATAGGATCACCTGCTCGTACATAGTTAATTATACACGTTTTTTATTACATATCAATCTATTTTTTCTTAATTCGTTCGACCTTCAGTTCCTTGCCGTGCATGAGGCGGATAATGTTGTCTTTATGGCGCACGACGACCAGCAGGGCTGCCAGCAGGCCGAAAATCGTCAGCGGCAGAGGTTCGTTGAAAAAGAACATGGTAACGGGCACCAGGATGGCCGCTACGATGGAACCGAGGGAGACGATGCGCGTCAGGGCAACGATGACGGCCCAGACGCAGAAGACGATGAGCGTTTCCCACGGGGCCAGGAACAGGATGATGCCCAGGCCCGTGGCGACGCCTTTGCCGCCTTTGAACTTGAGGAAAATCGAGCACGAATGGCCGACGATGGCCAGCAGGCCGCCGGCGATCATGAAGTAGATCTGCGTGTCCGTACTGCCCAGGCCCGACTGGCTGGCGACCTGGCCGAGGTAGACGCCGAGCATCCCCTTGGCGACATCGCAGATGAGGACCAGCAGGCCGCCGACGGCGCCGAGGACGCGGTAGGCGTTGGTCGCCCCCGTGTTATGGCTGCCGTAGTCCCTGATATCCGTATGATACAAGGCCTTGCCGATGACCAGACCGCTTGGGAAGGACCCGGCGATATAGGCCAGTACCAGGCAGAGGATTCCGAGCATCATAAGCTTTCACCGTCCTTCTTCCCGCGCAGGATGAGCCGGATCGGCGTCCCTTCAAAGCCGAAGGTTTCGCGCAGGCGGTTTTCCAGAAAGCGCAGGTACGAGAAATGCATGAGCTGCGGTTCGTTGACAAAGAGGATGAACGTCGGCGGCTGGACCGAAGCCTGGGTCATGTAGTAAATCTTGAGCAGCTTGCCGCCCTTGGCCGGCGGCGGATTGGTCAGCTGGGCATCTTCGATGAGTTCGTTGAGGACGCTCGTCGACACGCGCATGTGTTGCTGTTCCGACACGAACTTGACCATGTCGGCCAGGCGGTTGATGCGCTGCTTGGTCAGGGCCGAAGCGAAGAGGATGGGCGCATACTGGAGGAAAGCCAGTTCGCGGCGGATGTCTTCTTCAAATTTGTGGCTCGTCTTGCTGTCCTTTTCGACGAGGTCCCACTTGTTGACGACGATGATGCAGCCCTTGCCGGCTTCATGGACGTAACCGGCGATCTTCGTATCCTGTTCGGTCACGCCTTCTGTGGCATCGATGACCAGGACGGCGATATCCGAACGGTCGACGGCGCGCAGGGCCCGGACGACGCTATAGCGTTCGACAGGCATGTCGATCTTGGCCTTGCGGCGCATACCGGCCGTATCGATGAGGACGAAATCCGTCCCTTCATAGGACCAGTGGGTATCGATGGAATCGCGCGTCGTCCCCGGCACGTTGCTGACGATGACCCGTTCCTGCCCCAGGAGGGCATTGGTCAGGGATGACTTGCCGACATTCGGCCGGCCGACGAGGGCGATGTGGATGGCTTCGTCGTCATCGTCCATGGCCGGGACTTTCTTGATGTACTTCAGGACTTCGTCGAGGAGGTCGCCGAGGTTCATCAGGTTGACAGCCGAGACGCCGATGGGGTCGCCCAGGCCGAGGCTATAAAATTCGTAGATATTCATTTCTTGTTCGACGCTGTCGATCTTGTTGACGACCAGGATGACCGGCTTGCCGCATGAGCGGAGGAGGTGGGCGATTTCTTCATCCTGAGGCTGGACGCCGACTTTGCCGTCGACGACATAGAGGATGACGTCGGCTTCGCGGATGGCCAGTTCAGCCTGATAACGCATACTGGTAAAGATATGGTTATCTGAATCGACGAATTCGATGCCGCCCGTATCGATCATGGTGAATTCCTGGCCGAGCCATTCGGCGTCGAAATAAATGCGGTCGCGCGTCACGCCGGGAATGTCTTCGACGATGGAAATGCGCTTCTTGACAATGGCATTGAAGAGCGTCGATTTGCCGACGTTCGGACGCCCGACGACAGCGACTAAGGGTTTGTACATGGCAGAATCCTTTCTATAGACGAAAAAAGGATAACCGGTAGAGCCCGGCTATCCCCTTTTTGTGAAACCTTAGTTGTTTTCTTCTTCTTTATCCTGGTTATCGAGATAGTTGCGAACTTCCTGTTCTTCTTCATCTTTCTGAATGGCCAAGACGCTGAGAGAAATCTTTTTCTTATCCGTATCGATGCCGATGATCTTGACGTTCATGATATCGCCGATGTTGACCAGGTCTTTGACAGCAACGCCGCGTTTTTCCGTCAATTCGGAAATGTGGAGCAAGCCCTGCAATTCCGGATCGATGGCCAGGATAGCGCCGAAGGGCAGGAGCTTCTTGACTTCGCCTTTGACGATATCGCCGACTTCAAATTTTTCGATAGCAGCGATCCAGGGGTTCTTCTGGAGTGCTTTCAAGGACAAGGAAATACGGTTCCGTTCTTTGTCGAATTTCTGAACGAGGACCTGGAGTTTTTCACCCGTATGGAGAACGGCATCGACAGAGCTGATGCGTTTCCAGGAAATGTCGGAAATGTGGAGCAGGCCTTCTACGCCGCCGAGATCGATGAATGCACCATAGGGCATGATCTTGACGACCGTGCCTTCGAGGACAGCGCCTTCTTCAATGTGTTTGAGGGCTTCTTCGCGTTTTGCTTCGCGTTCTGCTTCGAGGACGGCTTTGCGGGAAAGGACGAGGCGGTTCTTGTGTTCGTCGATGTCGATGACTTTGACCTGGAAGGTCTGGCCTACGAGATAGTCCAAAGATTTAACGAATTTGATATCGCCCTGGGAAAGGGGAATGAAACCACGCAGGGATTTGATGGAAACGACAAGGCCAGCCTTGTTCGTTTCTTTACCTGTACATTCGACGAGCTGGTCGTTTTCAAAAGCATCGCGGACTTCTTTCCAGTCTTCGACTTTTTTCATCTTGACGAGGGAAACGACGATAGCTCCTTCTTCTTTGATGTTGTTGGCGATTTCAACAGTCAGTTCGTCGCCGACTTTGACAAAGTCACTTGCTTTTTCCGGAGCGGGAACAGCCATTTCCTTTTTCGGCAGGATTGCTTCTGCTTTCGTACCGATGGAAACATAGGCAGCATCATCATTCACAGAAATAACCGTGCCTTTGACCACGTCACCTTTCTTTGGATTTTCTTCATAGTCATACTTGTCCAGCAATTCTTCACTCATTACTTCTGTGCCTTCAGCTTGCAAATTTTCCATAATCTTAACAACCTCCTGTATTATCCAATCCGGCGTGGAAGCGCCGGCTGTAATGCCTATATGATTCATACCACGGAACCAGGCCGTATCCAATTCGGCTGCTGTTTCGATGTGGTATGTCGGGCAATCCTGTTCACGGCATACCTGCGCGAGGCGACCTGTGTTGGCGCTGTTCTTGCCGCCAATGACGATCATGGCGTCCACATGGCCTGCCAGTTCTATCGCTGCCTGCTGACGCTGCTGCGTCGCCGTGCATATGGTCATATGCACATCGAGATGATTGGTCTTTCGTTGCAGGATAGCGGCGATACGCTTGAATTGCTCTTGAGAGAACGTCGTCTGGACGACGACTCCCATAGAATCGCAAAAGGGAATTTTTTCAGCTTCTTCTTCCCTATCTATTATAATAGCATGATTTGCCCCCCATTGTGAAATGCTAATTACTTCAGGATGGGATTTTTCTCCTACTATTATGAGTTTTTCGCCCTTTTCGACGATGTTTTTAGCGTCTTGTTGGGCCTTTTTGACGTGTGGACACGTCGCATCTATGACTTTTAGTTCTTTTTGGTCAGCCTGTTCATAGACATCCGGGCCGACTCCGTGAGAGCGTATCAGGACGACAGCCCCCTTGTCGACATCGTCCAGCGAGTCGACCGGCGATACGCCATGAGCGGCTAAACGCCCGACAACTTGCGGATTGTGGATGATGGGCCCCAGGGTATGCGTCCCCTTTTCGGCCTGCCCCGCAAGCTCGACAGCCCGGCGCACACCATAGCAAAAGCCACAGGCCGCGGCGAGAGTTACTTTCATTTTGCGTCCCCTTTATACTGATTTTGCATAGCTATGATAATATCGCGGATTTCGTCGGAAAAACCTTTGACCAAGTCGCGATCCGATGCCTTTCCCTGCGGTGCCGGGACGGGTTTGCCAAAGATGACCCGGACGGGACCGGTCTTTTTCGGCAGGAATTCGGAATTGACGATAGCTGCCGGCAGGACCGGCACCTTGGCCTTGATGGCGATTCCGGCAAAGCCTTCATGGAAAGGCCCGACTTTGCCGCCCCGCGTCCGCTTCCCTTCAGGGAAAATCCCCAGGACCTCGCCGCTCTTCAAGACCCGAAAGGACTCGATGACGGCTTTGCGGTCGATGTGGCCGCGGTGGACCGGGAAGGTGTGGACATAGCGCAGGAACCAGCCCATGAGGGGATTGCGGAACAATTCCTCTTTAGCCATGAAATGGATCAGATGGTGGCGCATGGCCGTCCCCAGCAGGAGCGGATCGAAATTGCTGGCATGATTGCAGACAACCAGGAACGGCCCCTTTTCGGGGATGTTCTCTTCACCGATGACTTCCATGCCCAGGACGCCGTAGGTAGCGACATTGAAAATCTTGCAGATCACGCCATATGTAAAGGTATGCATCAGCCTCGCTCCTTCATCAGGCCCAGGATGACGTCGGCCGTCTGCTCTAAATCGAGATCGCTGTTGTCGACGACGATGGCATCGTCGGCCTTCTTCAGCGGCGAAACGGCGCGGTGCGAATCCATATCGTCGCGGGCGGCGATACTGGCAGCGATTTCTTCATACGTCTCGCTGCCACCTTTGGCCTGGACTTCCAAATAACGGCGGCGGGCCCGGGAATCGACAGACGCCGTCAGGAAGATCTTGAGGTCTGCCTGGGGCAGGACGACAGTCCCGATATCGCGGCCGTCGAGGATGACGCCGCCTTCTTTGGCCATGGCCTGTTGTAATTTTACCAGTTTTTCCCGTACGACTGCAAGAGCCGCGACGGCAGAAACATGGGAAGATACGCGCTGGGTCCGGATGGCTTCGGTCACTTCCGTCGGTCCGACGTAGACGCGGCACAGGTCTGCCTGCGGTTCCAGGCGGATATCAATGGTATCGACGAGGTCACGGACCGCTTTTTCATCAGAAAGGTCGATGCCTTTTTCCAGGACGGCCCAGGTAAAGGCCCGGTACATGGCACCCGTATCGATATACAAGTAATGGACCCGGTTGGCCAGGACCTTGGCGACACTGCTCTTGCCCGCTCCGGCCGGCCCATCAATGGCAACCGTCAATTTTCGCATGGTATGCACTCCTTTGTAGCGGCCGCCGTTCCGGCGACGAAGCCCGTCGAAAAGGCTGCCTGCAGATTATAGCCGCCTGTAAAGGCGTCGATGTCGATGACTTCTCCGGCAAAATAGAGATTGGGGACAAGTTTCGACTCCATCATCTTGGGATTGATTTCCTTGACGGCAATGCCGCCAGCCGTGACGATGGCTTCTTCAATGGGACGCGTCCCGGTCACGGTCAGGCTCAGGGCCTTGAGGGTATCGACCAGGTCCTGCCGCTGTTCCCGGGAAATCTGGTTGACCGGACAGGCAGCGGCGATGCCGGCCTGGTCGAGGACGATGGGGATGAGCCGCTGCGGCAGGAGGTCCTTCAGCCCATTGGCGGCTTCTTTGCGGATGTATTTCTCGAAATCCCGCCGCAGCCGGGCGTCGAGCTTTTCCTTGGACAAAGCCGGTTTGAGGTCGATGCGCAGCTGCATGGGAAAAACGCAGGACTTCTTATGGGCCGCCTCGGTACTGAGCATGAGGATGATCGGCCCGGACACGCCGAAATGAGTGAAGAGCATCTCGCCGAAATGAGAGGCAGCTTTCTTGCCCCGCTTCCACAGCGACGCTTCGACATTGCGCAGGGACAGGCCCGACAGGGTGTGAGGCCAGGTTTCTTCCGTCGTAAAGGGAATGAGCGACGGTTTCAGCTCCGTCACGCTGTGTCCCAGGCTGCGGGCAAAGCCGTAGCCGTCGCCTGTCGAACCGGTCACGGGATAGGACATGCCGCCCGTCGTGATGATACAGGCGTCGCCTTCGTAATTCCCCGACGCCGCACTGACGACCATGCGGCTGCCCCAGGCCTTGACGGCGTGGACGGCGTTGCTCAGATGGAGGTCGACGCCCTTCTGGCAGAGCTTGCGATAGAAGAGCTTGCGCACTTCGATGGCACTGTCCGACTGGGGGAAGATGCGGCCGCCCCGTTCCTCCTTGGTAGCCAGGCCCCAGGTATGCAATTTATCCAGCAGATCCTGATTGGTAAATTGTTCATACGCACTGTAGAGGAATTTGCCGTGGCCCGGCGTATGGGCGATGAAATCGGCCATGCTGCACGAATTGGTCAGATTGCAGCGGCCCTTGCCGGTAATGCCCATCTTCTTGCCGACGATATCATTTTTTTCAAATAAGTGTACCCTGGCCCCGGCTTCTGCCGCGGCCAGCGCAGCCATAATGCCGGCCGCACCGGCACCGATGACGAGTATTTCCTTCATAAGCACTCCTGTTTATTTATATTTGTAGAGTTCCGCCACTTCTTCGCGGGTCAGCTTGCGATAGGCCCCGCGCTTGACGCCGCTCAGGGTCAGGAAGGCGTACTGGACGCGGCGCAGGTTGTGGACCTGGTAGCCGAAGAACTCGAACATGCGGCGGACCTGGCGGTTGCGTCCTTCGTGGATGGTGATTTCCACACTGGTCAGGTTCGTCTTCGGGTCATAGCCAATATAGTAGACATCGGCCGGGGCCGTCATGCCGTCCTTCAGCTCGACGCCGTCTGCCAGGTGCTGCAGGACCGAATCGGCAATGCGCCCTTTGACCTTGACTTCATAAGTCTTGTCGACGAGGCGGCTGGGATGCATGAGGATGTTGGCCAGTTCACCGTCATTGGTCATGATCAGCAGGCCTTCCGTATTCTGGTCCAGGCGGCCGACGGCGTAGATGCGGTCCTTTTCCTTCCTGAAATAGTCCATGACCGTCGCCCGGCCCTGGTCATCGCTCGACGTGGTGATGACGCCCTTGGGCTTGTTGAACAGATAATAATGCTTCGGCTGCGCTTCCAGGGTCTTGCCGTCGACGGCAATGCGGTCCTTGTCGGGGTCGACTTTCGTCCCCAGTTCGCGGACGATGACGCCGTTGACGCGGACGCGCCCTTCTAATATCATCTTTTCCGAAGCGCGCCGCGAAGCGACACCGCAGTTACTCATCACTTTCTGTAACCGTTCTTCCATCAGTTGCATCCTCCGTAATATCTGCCGGCATGCGGCCGGCTAAATCGGCCAGGGAATCCATGCCGATACATTCTAAAAAATAAGCAGACGTGCCGTATAAAATCGGCCGCCCTGGGCTGTCCTTGCGCCCCAGTTCGACGACGAGGCCCTGCTGGACCAGCGACGTCAGGACCCGTTCTGACGAGACACCGCGCAGCTTTTCGATTTCAGCCCGCGTAATGGGCTGTTTGAAGGCGACGATGGCCAATACTTCCAGTGCCATAGAGGACAACTCCGTCGTCCCCGTCCGGACCCATTGCAGGGCATCGTGGAGGTCCGGCCGCGTGACCAGCTGAAAGCCGCCGGCGACGCGGATGAGGACGATACCCCGCCGCTGGCTGCTGAGCAGGTGCTGCAGGCGGTCTGCCGTCGCTTCCGTTTCGGCCTGGGTCCAGCCCGTATGGGCGCAGATGGCCGTCACCGTCATGGGGTCGCCGCTCAGAAAGAGCAGAGCTTCCAGCAGAGCCGTAGGCTCGATGGTATCAGTTTGGCGTGTATCGTAAGGCAATGGTATTCCCATCCTCTCCTTCAGCAACAGTAGCGCACTGGCCAACTTTCAGCAGTTCCAGGACGGCCAGGAAGGTGACGACCAGTTCGACCCGGGACCGGCAGGTCCGGAATATGGCGTCGACGGCCATCGTCCCCTGGGCACGGCGCAGGGCGTACGTGACGCGGCGCATGCACTCTTCGACGCTGTAGATTTCCTTCTGTATGCGGATTTCTACGGCTGTCGGCTCGGGAAGGGCCTGGCAGACCTTGTGGAACGCCTGGTAGAGGGCCTCTGTGTCGATGTGGCCGGCAAAGTGGGCCTCATAGGGCATGGCCGTCGGCAGGCGCCCCAGCATGAGGCTGCGGGCATCCCACAACTGTCCCATAGCCTGGGACAGGGCTTTCATCTTTTTATATTCGACGAGCTGGCGGACCAGCGCTTCCTGCGGGTCTTCTTCCTCCTCTTCAGCCAGTTTCGGCTGCTTAGGCAGCAGCAGGCGCGATTTGATCTGCAACAGCGTCGCTGCCATGACGAAGAACTTGCTGGCATAATCGACATCGAATGTGTCGATGTCCGCTACGTAGGCGTTGAACTGGTCTGTAATCTCGACGATAGGTATGTTATAAATATCGACTTTGTTCTTTTCGATGAGATAGAGCAGCAGGTCCAGGGGACCTTCAAAATCCGATACTTTATACTTGTATTCTGTCATGATTCATTATAACTCATTTTCCCATGAATGTGAATTTCACTGGACTGCGAAAAGGAGCTGTCCTAAGACAGCTCCTTTCTTTTGCAAGGGACTCGTCGGCCACGGCCAACGCCGCTCACACGCTCGTTGTTTTTTTGGTGCCGGGGACCGGAATCGAACCGGTACGGATATCTCTATCCGACGGATTTTAAGTCCGTTGCGTCTGCCAGTTCCGCCACCTCGGCATGACGAAAGATGAAAATATGGAGGCGGCACCCAGAATCGAACTGGGGATGAAGGTTTTGCAGACCTCTGCCTTACCGCTTGGCTATGCCGCCATATATGGAGCGGAAAACGAGACTCGAACTCGCGACCCCCACCTTGGCAAGGTGATGCTCTACCACTGAGCTACTTCCGCATTTGTGGTGCTCAGGGACGGAATTGAACCGCCGACACGGGGATTTTCAGTCCCCTGCTCTACCGACTGAGCTACCTGAGCAAAAAAAGTGGCGACCCCGATCAGATTTGAACTGACGATCTTCGCCGTGACAGGGCGACATGTTAAACCGCTACACCACGGGGCCACTTTCTTTCGTTCTTTCGAGGTTGTTTCGGTATTTCTTAGTGCCTCGAACAAAAACTATTCTACTACAAGAAGGATGTTTTGGCAAGTACTTTTTTTATTTTTTTCAAACTTTTTTTGTAGGAATGAAAAAGACGCCCGTCATGGCCGAAGCCATCACCGGGCGTCCTGATGAATTCAAAAAAGGTTATTTTGCATAATCCACCATCCGCGTTTCGCGGATGACGACGACTTTGATCTGACCTGGGTATTCCAGTTCCGCTTCGATGCGTTTGACGATGTCGTGGACCAGCAGGACACAGTCCGATTCATCCAGCTTGTCCGGCTTGACCATGACGCGGATTTCGCGGCCGGCCTGGATGGCAAAGCAGTCTTCGACGCCATCGAAAGATTCGGCGATTTCTTCGAGTTTCGTCAGGCGTTTCAGATAGTTTTCCAGCGTTTCCCGGCGGGCACCCGGACGGGCAGCCGATACGGCATCTGCCGCCGACACCAGGACGGCTTCGACGCTGTGCGCTTCTTCATCGCCGTGATGGGCAGCGATGCAGTTGACGACCAGCTTGGATTCGCCGTATTTCTTGGCGATTTCCGTACCGATCGAAACGTGAGTCCCTTCCAGTTCGTGGTCCAGGGCCTTGCCGATATCGTGGATGAGCCCGGCCCGTTTGGCCAGGTTTTCATCGACGCCCAGTTCAGCGGCCATGATGCCGGCCAGCTGAGAGACTTCGATGGAATGGCGCAGGACATTCTGGCCATAACTGGTACGATAACGCAGGCGGCCGAGGATTTTGATGAGTTCAGGATGCAGACCGTGAACGCCCGTTTCATACGTCGCCTGTTCGCCAGCTTCGCGGATCTTCTGATTGACTTCTTTGCGGGCCTTTTCGACCATTTCTTCAATGCGTGCCGGATGGATACGGCCATCGGCAATCAGTTTTTCCAGAGCAATGCGGGCGATTTCACGGCGTATGGGATCAAAGCACGACAAGATGACCGCTTCCGGCGTATCGTCGATGATGAGATCGACGCCGGTCAGCGTTTCAATAGCCCGGATATTGCGTCCTTCACGGCCGATGATGCGGCCTTTCATTTCATCGTTCGGCAGGGAAACGACAGATACTGTCGTTTCGGCGACGTGGTCAGCAGCACAGCGCTGGATGGCCATGGAAATAATTTCCCGGGCCTTGCCTTCGGCTTCTTCCTTGGCCTGGTCTTCCAGGTTCTTGATCATCTGCGCCGTTTCGTGCTTCACTTCGGTCTGGACGTTGTTCAGGAGCAATTCCTTGGCATCTTCATATGTCAAGCCGGAAATCCGTTCCAGTTCAGCCATCTTCTGTTCATGAAGGGCTTCGATTTTTTCCTGCATCCGCGTCACTTCATCTTCCTTACGCTGCAGGGCATCTTCCTTCTTTTCCATGGAATCAGATTTCTTGTCCAAATGTTCTTCTTTCTGCAACAGGCGCCGTTCAAAACGCTGCAATTCATTGCGGCGTTCCTTGTATTCCTGTTCCGCGTCGTTGCGCATCTTGTGGACTTCTTCCTTCCCTTCCAGGACGAGTTCCTTCTTACGGGCTTCTGCGTTCTGCTGGGCCGTGGCAATGATGCGCTGTGCTTCGACTTCGGCCTGGCCGATCTTGCCTTCGGCGATCTTCTTACGGTAAATATAGCCCGTGCCGCCGCCGATGAGACCGCAGGCGACTGCTGCAGCAATAATCGTTAGCATAGTAATGGATTCACCTCCCCTTTCACAAAAAAAAGCCGAACTCGCAGTCCGGCTTTTTTTATGAGTATGTAAAATTTACTTCATGTTCAAAAAACCTACAATTATGCAAAATATAGACCAGTGTATCAAACCGGCTCTCTTAATTGTAAATTTTTTTTATATCAATGTCAAGATAGACTTAGTCAAGATTAACGTAT